>Ga0214543_1000034_pt1 | contig 183712 bp, 163 predicted proteins | sample CNSS2metaG_FD_160094 | JGI IMG/M metagenome (GOLD analysis project Ga0214543, IMG submission 160094) | Root nodule microbial communities from cowpea collected in UCLA plant growth center, Los Angeles, California, USA - CNSS2 | ecosystem: Host-associated > Plants > Roots > Nodule | place: USA... | reverse complement strand
AACGGACGATCGGCTGCGCAACCCCGACCAGCTCCGCCGATCGTCCGTTGCTCCATCCGCGCCACTTGGCGTACAAAACCCCGAGACTCTAACTGCCGCTGGATGAAAATACAGTGGCAGGTCAGTCGCGACAAAGGTGGCAGGATCAGCAATCTTGAGCATCTCATTGGCGGCAAACTCGTTCAGATCATCGTCTGTCGCTTCTCGGTAGTACTGACTGAGATCAAAAATCTGACGCGCCGAATGAAAGCTGAAAAATGATAACCTGCTTTCTTCTAGAAGCGCAGAGAGGTTGGTGCCTATTGTTAGGCCGACGCCTTCGACCTTTCTGAAGACGTTGGCTGAATGAAAAATAGACAATCCCTTGTTTGAGATTATCTTGCGCCTATCAAAACTCTGAATCAGCGCGATCCTACCTCCGCCATCGTTTCTCCCCATGAAGAGCGCTTTGATAGCTTCGAACTCGGTAGGATCCGGGGCTATTTCGGGTATACCCAAGGGGTTTGCGATAGCCCCATGAAGGTCGTCGATATCGTCGTAATCATCGATGTACAGACATTCCCCCTCATCCGGCTTGTACTTTCCATCGAACGCAACTTGCTCCTCGCTGGACGCCCTGAACTTCCCTTCTTGGACCTTGAATGTTTCGTCCATTTCACGCTGAACTTCGGCCGAAAGCGGGATACGAACAACTCGACGAGCGGGATCGCCTGTCAGGGCAAATAAATTCACTGGATGATCTCCAAGAGCATCGACCCTGATATTCTTTTCACGGTCTTGACGTTCCGAGGGTCAAGAATTTCCCGTCGTGTGATCAACGTGTACACCATACCGCTTGCAGCCTCGGCCTTGTAGAACCGATACCCAAAGATGCGCAGCAACGGACTAGGTACCGTTGCGTCGGTGAACCAAAAAATACCCCAGACCAAGAAACCAAGAACAAGAATAATGCCGACTGTAATATCGGAAGCTCTTACAAGGAACGGAAGGATGTGCGTAACGACGACGCCCAGCAAAAGAACATCATTGGACTCGATCTTTCTCGCACTGAAAGGAAACGCCTCTCCCTTCCAGTTCAGCGCCCACAGGATATAAACAACGGTGAGGCTTCCGGCGCCACCGGCAACCACGTAATAGATCGCATCCCAGAAAGCACTGCCCGAAAAGAATCGGGCAGCGCCGACGCTGATCAACGCAGGCGAAAAAGCGGCAACAAAGAGAACAGCCTTGAGAATATTCCTCATCAGTCACAACCAACCAGAATAGAACAAAACGTGAATATATGTCATCCAGTCGAGATTGCAATACTGCAGAGGTACGACCCAGACAATCGGAGGAGAGCCGTCGCGAGCTCGAGCGCTGGCCGGCCGCCCCGTTCAAAATTCGGGCGTCATGTTTGGCATGGGGACCCAGGGTATCCTGAGGAACCCTGCGTCGAGGTTGCGGGCGTGACCGAGCATGTCTTTGTGCTTCTGAGCCGGTTGCGGTGGTTCGGCTGCGCAATCGTTCTTCCATTGAACACCGCTGTTCAGCAGGCCGGGCTCCGGTTGGAACGCGCCAAGCCGCTCGAGGCTCTGGGAAGGCTATGGCCGGGCCGCCGCTTCCGATCAGCCAGCAGGGCAAGCCAACGCGGTGCGATGTAAGTTGACAGCTCGTCAAAAGGTTGCAGGTCGGTTCGACGCGCCTCCAATCGCGCGACCAGCGCAGCGTTGCGCATCTATCCGGGTGCAGCCATGGTCTGGCACGAAGAAGTCATCGAGGGATGGAGGGCACGTAGAACAGTGCAAGTGCAGCTGCCTACGAGAACATTTGGAGTTCTGCTTTACAGCGCCCTTTGGTTGTGGTGACCTACGGTTTCTAGTCAACTCTTTCGGAGACCGAAATGATTCGCGAAGCTGCGAAGCGCATTTCAGCGCTAGCGATCTTTTCTTCGTCAAGCGTGTTGAATACACCAGTGGTGGCTCAAACGGCCGAACAGCCAGGCTGAGTTCAAACGAAAACTTGCTGAGTGTGAAGCCGCCGACAGATCGATCGGAAAGGTCTATTGGGAATGTGTCTGTTCGTTTGCGCCATGCTCTAGTGTTCAAGGCAAAGAAGGAGGCCCTGTTAGTGGCATAGTCGATGCCGTGAAAGATGCGCCTAACTTGCCGCGCAATGCCGATAGAGAGCTCCGCGCGCTAGGTGAAGAAATCGATCGGATTCGGCTTGAATTTGATGTGCAACGGACTGCGCCAATTTTCGAGCAATGGCTCCGACAGAACCGGAATGATGCCCGGCGTGGTGGAGTGGCTCCTATCCCCAATGAAATTCGACTGGCACTTGAAGGGGCTGTGTGCTCATGCCTCGCGCCCTTCCGAAAGAACTCCGCAAACAGCCAATGATGCCGCGCCGCCCCTTTCAGAGGCTTTTCAGAAATACGGCCGTTTGCAGACGATGCGTTCCCAGAAGGCCACTGGGCCTGCACACTCCAAAGCTACGAGGGCTATCTTACATCCGCCCACGACGCGGGATAAATGCTTGATCGTCTGATGTGGACGAATTTAGAACCTCCTCGGCTCGCGACCGCGATTCTACCTGGTTGATACAGGGATCCCATTAGGCGCAAGCTTGCCAATGAGCGCGTTTGCAATTCCAGCCGGTCAATGAAAATGCCGACTTCTGATGGGCTGTTGCTATAAGCGTAAGTGGCGGTCGATAACCAGTTAAAGCTAGTGATGACGGAAGCATTATCGTCCCAAACTAGGAATTTTGCGTGCAGGCCTTGCACCTCAGTTACGCCGATACCCTCATTGCTAAGTCGTTCAACTATTCCTGGATACGCCTCTTTGACCCGTTCATCGACACGTTGATGTAGAGACGAATGCGCAATCCCTCATTCGCTTCAATAGCTGATCTCATCGGAACAAAAACAGAAGTTTCCGCTGCTGTGCCGACCAGTCGCAGCCCGCAAGAATGTGAGTGCTGGCAGCATCTCGTGCATTCCTCACGGCCGTGTAAGCAGGACATTGACCCTCTCTTCCTAAGAAAGGACGCCAACTCCTGTACCCGCTGGGTATCCTGATTGGCCTCTACACAGGCACCCACGCCGCAGCGATCGCTGCCGCCTCCCTACCCCAGCCATCGGCCGTTCCTTCGTTGACTTGGAGCGCGGCATCTACTACGCCGCGCACAAGGAAAGCAAGAAACTAACAAGCGTCAGCCGCCGGTGCGCATTCCTCCCCGGCTGCTGGCACATCTGCGGCGTTGGCATCGATGCGGTATCATTCAACGATACTTCGTGGAGTTCAATGGTCAGCCCGTCAAATCAGACCGCATTCAAGCATGCCGTTACTCTCGCGAAGCTTGGCAAGGGCGCTTCTCCGCATACGCTGCGCTACAACGCAGCCACCTGGCTAATGCAAAATGGCGCTGAACCCTGGCAGGCTCCGGCTATCTGGGAATGTCCGTCGAAACTTTGCTGAAGGTCTACGGGCACCATCATCCAGATTACTTGTCGGACGCCGTCGAGAAGATGACCGCTAAGCCCAAGCGACGTTCTATCGCCCCCCAGGCAAACACGGCTGTAGCCTCGATTCTTACTCGTCTCCTCAATAAATCAATAGCTTAGCAATGTTACTTTGCTCTCCAGCAGAGACAAGCCGTCGTTACCGCTTATTTCCTCTCCTCATCGAAACCTACCAACAACCGCCTAAAGAACATGCTCCCTGCGCGCTACCAAGCTTCCGCAGCTGGTCAGTGCATGCGCCCTCACGCCTTCCGGAATTGAGACAATTTCGACCACTATATTGTCGATTTGCGCCTCTCTGGCTTAGCCGAACTTTGCAACGACATCCACGGCGTTAAGCTTGGCGCTTCAACGCGAGGAGCTCTTGAACCGCTACGACGATTTGTCATCGGTCGAGGCGATGCCGAAAGCGGATACGTATTAAGCCATCCTAAGATTGCAACGTATTTACGGACGGATTACCTCGACAGGCCCACCGTTGACGCAACGATTACGGGCTTCGCCACCTGGGGACAAAATGTAGCCAACCGGATCAACGGGCAACTCATCGAGCCCTCGAGCGCGCCGCCTTACCTTCTTCAATTCTATAGCCAACATCTCGACGACGCGCGAGCCCCCTTAGACGCGTATATGCAAATGGTTGAGAAAGGCTGGCTCATGGCATGGAAGCGCTTTGAAGGCGGCCTAGGCGGATTTTCCGCCGACGTCCGTCACGCTTGGAATGTGACTAAAGCCACTAACAGCCTTGCAGATGAGATCAGATGCGCTCTTTGCCTAAGTTCAATTCGGAGCGCTTCCACGAACATACATGTTTCGCTCTTATGCTCGGCCGTTGAGTGTCGCCTCATGAGCTCGCGGGAAGCACTCAATTTCGCGTCATCGGTGAACGACGAATATTTGGTATCGGCCCTACCACGACTTGCATCACACCTTTCCGAGTCGCTGCTTGAAGAGGCGCTGTCTCGCGCCTTCGGAATCGACGGAGAAGAACGCCAAGCGCAAGCCATGGTTGCGCTTGCACCCTACTTATCAGCATCCCTCAGCCTTGATTGCTTTCTTGCAGCTCGCGCACTCAAGAGCGAGCATCGTCGCGCATCAATATTCTTAGCACTCACGTCTCGATTTCCAAAAAACTTGATACCTGAAATGCTGGATGCAATTGAACGTCTCGCAGACGAGAACTGGCGAGCAGGAGCGCTGGTCGCGATTGCAGCCCGTATACCAGAAACTTCGATCGAAACAGCAGCCGAAATGTGCGTCACCTTTCGCGAGGAGCATCTTCGCGCAAGCTGCATCGTAGCGATCATTCCACACCTACCCGAGGTCTTGCGCTCCCCTCTGATTGCATCTGCGTCAGAGATAGTCAGGGAGGAGATATTCGTAGAGACCATGGTAAGGATTTCCGACCACCTTCATGCGACGATGCTTGGTAGTATTCTTTTCCGAGCGAGGCACGTTAGCGAGCCGACTCTACGAGCAAGATTGATAACAGCGTTAATTCCTCGCCTTCCTGCGGAAATTCAAGAAGATGCCGTGAGAGAGGCATTGGAAGCCGCGCAGTCAATTGAGAGCCCACGATGTCGTGCTGCCAGCCTAACTCAGTTGGCCCGGGTACTCAACGAAAAGCCGAGAAAATCAATCTATGAGAAAGCATTGATCGCTGCTGGAACGATTAGTCTCGCGAGTGACATGGTTCGCGCCTTCTCCGAGCTCGCAGCAATTTCTGACACGGAAACGCATGAAGCAATTTTGAAGAAGGCCATAAATATCACCGCGACAATTCAAGACGAAGATGATCGCTCGCTAGCGATTTCGGCCTTGGTGCCTGTGCTTACTACTCGTGAGCATTTCGACATGTGCCTGAGCATTGTCGCCGGCATGCAGTGGTCTCTAGCTAAGAGCGAAGCATTGGTAGCGATTGCCCCTCACATACCCCATGACCTAGTCGCAGAAGCAGAGGCAATCGCAAAGACAATTTTCAATGGCCCGTCTCGTGATAGGGCAATTAGAGCGACGACAAGATCGATCAAAGTAGGATACGCTCACAATGAAGACGACATTGCCGCAGCGTTACTCGCTGCGAGAACGATCGGCGACACTGACGACCGACTTGTAGCGTTGATCGCTTTGGGACGTTATCTACCGGACAAGCAGGAGCAATGCTTCCAGCTTGCAAAGTTGGCCAGCAAGAAGGTTCTCATTGAAGTCTTAGAATTATCTACGCCATTCGCTTTAAGGAAGGTCCTGGAGTTTGCTCTTGGAAACACGTCGCTTACAGATATCGATCGTATGCGGCTAGCATTCAAGATGATGGCGGAGTTGCCACCTTCGGACATGGCCGAGTTGCTACCGCTGATATCTTCTATCAAGAACACCCAATTGCGCGCGAAGGTTCTTGATTGCCTGCCAGAGCCACTGCGAACACTTGAACTTGATAAATTAGATCATGCAACAGAGGGGATGCTCAGCTTCACGCCGATGGATGAGCAACCAGTACCGGCCAAACCCGAGCCGCTTGCCCCCCCGACGCAAACGGCCAGCGCCGGAGAGCAAGCAGACAGCGCGTCAAGATCGTTTAGGACGCTCTTGGACAAGTCTGATAAACTTCTTCGTCGCGAGCTTCTGGCAGAATTTCCGGCACAATACCCGCATTTGGCAAAGATGCCGGATAGCACGACACTGCTGGCCGTTTGGCGTGCAATTGCGGACACAGGAGAATGGCTCCCATAGCTAATCTTTCGCGCGAAGGTCCGCCCGTCTATTTGCACGCCAACTGGTGCACCTAACTTGATCAGTTGACCCGCGACGGGGATCACATCGGACCGCCACAGCTTCGCCACCGAAACGGATCGAAAGAATGGAACGAACGTCGCTAAGTTGACAGATAAACAAGGGCTTTCGCTTCAGACGAAGGAATATTCCGGCGCTCATCCCGGTCTGGCTGCACGTTCGAGTCCGCTGACCGCCAGCGAAATCAGCCCCTCGTGATGCGCGGGTTCGCTCGTCGCGCCAGTTACGCAAATCCCCGAAAGCGGCGGACGAACATCGAACATGTTAGCATCGGGGCATCCTATTCGTACTCCAAAGAAGCCGAATTCCCTCCGCGCGAGGGGGAATGCTTTTCGCCTGTAATCTTATCTGCTCATTGTGCTTCACCAAGACTTCGGTCAAAAGGCCAAGAGCGGCGAGGCATTGTGCATTTGCGTCCCGAGAGCGTGCGGCCACCCTATTCCTCGACCGAGGTCGCGGCGGCGATCGGCGTCTCTCTGGATACATTCTATCGCACGCGCCGCCTCAGGCACGAGCGCGATGGCTTGCCTTGGCCGATCAGCGAGCGAGGACCGCTAAAATGGGAACGCACCGGCTTCGATGCTTGGCTTACCCGACATCATCCTATGCGCCCAAAGACGATTGCCAATGACGCATTCTCGCCGCCGCCAGCGGAAAGCGACGAGGATCACCGCGAGCGGCTGCGGAGAGCTTACGGCCAGCACGACTCTTGACAGACTAGATCGCGCTAGATTCCAATGGGTGCCATCTCTTACTGGCACAGAGGCTCTTTATGGCGGATCCCAAGTTTCCCCATGTGAAGTGGCGTGATGGCCGCCCTCGGTCGTCGCACGGCGCTTATGCCAGAGCTCTCGGCTTTGTCGATGCCGACTTGCGCCATCCGCCGTACGATGGAAAAGGCCGGCCGGTCGGTGCGTGGTTCAATCTCCAAGAAGCATCAGACTTTTCAGACAAGCGAAAGTCGGAAATCGAGGCGGCTCGCCGTGCTGGCAAGCTGCCGAAGAAAATTACGATCCGGAAGCGTTCTACGATCGAAGATCTTCTGGACGATTGGAGCAAGTCGGTTGAGTTCAAGGCGTTGTCGTCCGCCTCGCAATCTTCGTATCGGAAATGTATCTCCGCTATCTTGTACCGACCGCAATCACGCGAATCCGCGGCGAAGATGCGTGCCGAAATCCGTGCCGCCAAGCTGCTCGGCGTAGCCGAGCCCGTTCGAGAACTCGAGGCGATCGCGACTGCCACTCCGACATCAATCGGGAAGCCGGAGTTCCGAGCCTTTTATAACTATGCGAAATCGGCTCGCGGCCATCACATGGCGCTCTCGATGATAGCGACGCTCTCGGCAGCATTCACTTGGGGGCAGGAAAGCACACTGTGGCGTCTCGGGCCCAATCCGCGAGAAGGCATGGAGTTCGATCATCCAGAGGGACGCATCGTGCAGGTTACGATGCCCGAATTTTCAGCGTGGGTCGCCGCAGCCGATGCGATCGAACGACCTTCGATCGGCGATAGCTTTCACCTGGCATTGTTCACCGGGCAGCGCCAGACCGATCGTCTAATTATGCGCAATGAGAGCGACGTCGAGGGCCGCCACGCGTTCCGGCAGAGCAAAACTGGCGAGCTTGTCGACATAAAAGAGGCGCCGCAACTCAGCGCACGGCTGAATGCCTCGCGTGCACGAGTAAAGGAGCTAAAGCTTCGGCTTCAACTGGATAGGGTGCCACCCGAGCTGGTGGTCAATGAGGACAATGGCGAGCCTTATGACGAGAGTACCTACCGCCACTGGGTGTCGACCGCCCGAGCTGTCGCTATATTCGGCTTTCTGAAGCGCGACAACGCGCGCCAGGCAATCGTGCGCGCAGAGCGATTGAACGCCGAACTGATTAAGGATGTCGACAAGCTCTTCGCGCCGTTCCCTCTCGAGGAAAGTAAAGCGCGGCGCGCTCGAGCGGTCGATCAGCGCAAGCGCGTATTAGCGGAATGGCTGGATGCGCAGACCGCTCGCGACAGCAATGGCGACGAGACAGCATGGCACGTGAAGCCTTGCCCCACCCTAATGTTCGTCAACGGCGCTGGGGAACTCGACCAAAAGCATGACCAAGACCTACGCGATACTTGCGTCATGCTTCTCGATCGCGCTGGCTGCGACTTGCTGACGATCTGCGACATCACCGGGCATTCATATCGAAGCGCGCAGACTATCGTGAAGCACTACCGCGCCCGCAATGCGGCTCGGGCTGATTCCGGTATCGACAGGCTTGAATTGCAGGTCCGAAAGGAAGGCATGAAGACCTGAACGCAGGCCGGTGGGTCTCATTTGGCCGCGCGTGTCAGCGGCGGATGTTTCGCGCCTAATTATCCGACTCGTCGCACGGCATGCGACGTACGACCATCAAAAGCGTCGCACGAGACCCGGTTTGTTCTGCCGAGGAATTTAAAAAAAGCCCTTGCGGGCCAATCTCTTAAGGGTGGTGGGCGCACCAGGGCTCGAACCTGGGACCCGCTGATTAAGAGTCAGCTGCTCTACCAACTGAGCTATGCGCCCGAAAGGCGGTCAAGGCCTTGCGAGGCCGGTCGTTTAGCAAAGCGATCCGGGTATGGCAAGCGATCGGACACAAGTTTTCCAAGGTCTCGTCCACAGGGACGGAAATGCGAAAAGCCGCTGGATTCCAGCGGCTTCGCCAGGTTTACGGCCTGAGAACCGGTCCGTTCAGAGCCGGCCCTCCCGGTCCCGGTCGGGACCGCGGTCACGGTCGAAGCGGTCATGGTGGAAGTGGTCCATGCCCCGTTCCATCATGCGGTCCATGCGCTCCATGAAGTGGTGGTGGCGCGGGCCGTCCTCGCCGCCGCCGAACGGGCCGCGGTGCCGGGTCAGCACGGCGAGGCGCCTTTTCTGGCCCTCGTCGAGGGTCTTGTAGAGCGGATCGGCGGCATCGGCGATCTTCCTCAGGGCCGCGGAAGTCGCACCCATGTCCTCGGCGCGCTGGCGCAGGCGGGCGACCGGATCCTCCGGTCTGTCGGCATCCCTCGACATATCACCTGGACCCGCATTCATCCGCGCATTGGCGCGGTCGATGCGCAGCTTGGCGAACTCCCGCACCGCCGCCTCGACCGGCGGCCACAGCTTCTCCTGATCTGCGTTCAGCTTCAGCCCGGCATGGACGGCTGCGATCCGCGCATCGACGAAGGCGGCCCGGTCCTCGGGGTTCATGCGCATGTGGCGGACGTGCTCCATCCACGGGCGATGATATTGGGCGTAGACCGCGCCCGAGCCGGCGATGCTGAGCACGGCGATGGCTGCGATGGTGAATTTCTTCATCCTGACCTCCTCTGGAAAGGTGCCCGTAAGGATGAGCGCGAGGGGGCTGACGCGCAACTTACAACTTGGACAGGAAGGGCGTCCTTGCAGAGATGTAACCGCCGTGAATGTCCGTTCAGATGCGAACAAAAATAATTCGCAACAAAATGGGCTTCCGTGCGCTGCGCGGAAGCCCTTCGTTGGGGTCGCCCGTCGAGGTCAGTTCGTCGGGCTCTTGGCTTCCTTCAGGAACTCGTCGATCAGCCCCTGGCCGATGCGGCCCGCGGCCTCCTTGTAAACCGGCTCCATCGCCTTGCGCATCGCCTCGTCCTGATCGGCCGTCAGCTTGATGATCTCGCTCTTGCCGCTCTTCCTGATCTCGGTCAGCGCGTCATCGTTCTCCTTCTGCGACTGCGCGTTGCTGAACTCGGTCGCCTCTTTCATCGCCTTTGACAATGGGTCACGGATGTCGGCCGGCAGATCGTCCCAGAATTTCTTGTTCACGATCACCACGTAGCCGATGTAGCCGTGATTGGTTTCGGTGATGTACTTCTGAACCTCGTGCATCTTCTGGGTGTAGATGTTCGACCAGGTGTTCTCCTGGCCGTCGACCACGCCGGTCTGGAGTGCCTGGTAGACTTCCGAGAACGCCATCACCTGCGGCAGCGAGCCGAGCGACTTGAACTGGGCCTGGATCACGCGCGAGGATTGGATGCGGAATTTCACGCCCTGATAGTCGGCCGGCGTGATCAGCTTCTTGTTCGCGCTCATCTGCTTGAAGCCGTTGTCCCAATAGGCAAGACCGGTGATGCCCTTGGCATCCAGCAGCTTCAGCAGTTTGGTGCCGAGCGGCCCTTCCGTCACTTTCCGCAGCGTCTTGATGTCGGGCAGGATGTAAGGCAGGTCGAACACCTCGAACTCGCGGATGCCGAGCGGCCCAAACTTGGAGTTGGACGGCGCCAGCATCTGCACGCTGCCGAGCTGGAGCGCCTCGAGCTCTTCCTTGTCCTTGTAGAGCGTCGAGTTCGGATAGACTTCGACCTTGACCTTGCCGCCGGTGTACTTCTCGGCGAGCTCCTTGAACTTCTCCGCGCCCTTGCCTTTCGGCGTGTCGGTGGCGACGACGTGGCTGAATTTGATGATGATCGGTGATTGGGCCGATGCCGGCCCGCTCAAGCCAAGTGCCAGAACCGCGATGGAGGCGGCGATCGCCGAGGTGCGCATGGTCTCTCCCTGTCGTTTTGTTTGAGCCGCCCGGCGGCGCCGGGTGGCCAGTCTTACGCCGGCTGCATCAATAGCGGCTCGCTTACACAGCCGCTATTGGCCCTTAGCAGGGCAGCCATTCAGCTCGCCGCCGCCGTCGTCACATTGTCGCGCTGGCGCTTCATGACGATCTTGTTGAGCGCGCCGAGATATGCCTTGGCCGAAGCCACCAGGGTATCCGGATCCGCCGCGCGCGCCGTCATCGAGCGGCCGTCCTGCGCCAGCCGCACCGACACTTCCGCCTGCGCGTCGGTGCCCTCGGTGACCGCGTGCACCTGGTACAGCTCGAGCTTGGCCTCGTGCGGCACCAGGCGCTTGATGCAGTTGAAGACGGCGTCGACCGGGCCATTGCCCTCGGCTTCCTCGATCTTGATCTGGCCGTCGACGTCGAGCTTCATGGTCGCGCGCTGCGGTCCGTGGGTGCCGGCGATCACGGTCAGCGAGGTCAGCTTGATGCGGTCGTGGGAGGCCGCCATCTCCTCGTCGACCAGCGCCTCGATGTCCTCGTCGTAAATGTCCTTCTTGCGGTCGGCCAGCGCCTTCATCCGCGTGAACGCATCCTCCAGCTGGTTCGGACCGAGCTTGTAGCCCATCTCCTCCAGCTTGTGCACGAAGGCGTGGCGACCGGAATGCTTGCCCAGCACCAGCGAGGACTGCTTCAGGCCGACCATCTCGGGGCGCATGATCTCGTAGGTCGAAGCGTCCTTCAGCACGCCGTCCTGGTGAATGCCGCTCTCATGCGCGAAGGCATTCCGGCCGACGATCGCCTTGTTGTATTGCACCGGGAACGAGGTCGCCGCCGAGACCAGCTTCGAGGCGCGGGTCAGCTGCGTCGTGTCGATCTTGTTCCAGTAGGGGAATTTGTCGTTGCGCACGTTGATCGCCATCACGATCTCTTCGAGCGCGGCATTGCCGGCGCGCTCGCCGATGCCGTTGATGGTGCACTCGACCTGGCGCGCCCCGCCCGTGATGCCGGCCAGCGAGTTGGCGACCGCCATGCCGAGATCGTTATGGCAGTGCACGGAGAACACCGCCTTGTCCGAGTTCGGCACGCGCTCGATCAGCGTCCTCATGAAGTGGGTGTATTCCTCCGGCACCGTATAACCGACGGTGTCGGGGATGTTCACCGTGGTGGCGCCGGCCTTGATCACGGCCTCGACGATGCGGCACAAAAAGTCCATCTCGCTGCGGGTGCCGTCCTCGGCCGACCATTCGACGTCGTCGATCTGGTTGCGGGCGCGCGCGACCATGGCGACCGAGGTCTCGATCACCTGCTCCGGGGTCTTGTTCAGCTTCACGCGCATGTGCAGCGGCGAGGTCGCGATCACGGTGTGGACACGGCCGCGCTTGGCGAACTTCACGGCTTCGGCACAGCGGTCGATGTCGGCGGGATGGGCGCGCGACAGGCCGGCGATGACGGCGTTCTTGGAGCGGCGGGCGATCTCGCTGACCGCCTGGAAGTCGCCTTCGGAGGTGATCGGGAAGCCCGCCTCGATGACGTCGACGCCCATATCATCCAGCAGTTCGGCGACCTCGAGCTTCTCCTCGAAGGTCATGGTGGCGCCGGGGCACTGCTCGCCGTCGCGCAGCGTGGTGTCGAAAATGATGACGCGGTCCTTCTCGGACTTGTTCACGGTGGCCATTCCTAGATTTCCTTTTGAGCGTTTGCGCCGTTCAGAGCCGTTTCAGTCCCTTGGCGCTTGAGGTGTCCGTTGATCTCGACCAACCCCTGAGCGCCCAGGCGCATGGCGCCCAGCCGGCCCTCAGGGGCAAGTAAGAAGAAGGCCGCCAATAAGGAGGGTGGGCAGCAGTGCAGCCGGGATCGCGGCGGCGGCCAGAGCCACCTCCCCCGAAATCCCCTCGATTTGGCCGCGAATCAGCATTGCCAGACCCTGCAGAGCCTCAAATCCTCGGTCAAAACCGTTGACGGTTGGTTTCCGGGAGAGGCCCGATGTGGCCGTTTCTAGACGAGAAATGGCCGCAACTGCAACGCCAAAAGATGGTCAACATACGTGACCTAAAAGGGATAGGCCTACGCCGTGCCGGTGCGGCGGGCGCGCGCCCTGTTCTCCCAACGGTTCAGCATTTGGCCGAGCTCGCCAGTGGGCGCAGGGGTGCCGGTCTTCGCGATCTCGTTGGTGTTCGCCGCCGTATTGGCCGAGAGCCAGTCCGGCTCCGCGTACTCGCGCCAGCGGCGTGCCTCCGCCCGCCTTTTTCGAGAGACGTAGTCCCGCGTGAAATAGCCAGCCCCAAAGGCAAACGAGAGAAGGATGACCAGGATGACGACTTGCACAATGAGCTCCGGCTTTATCCCCCGCTAGCGCCCTGCAATCCAAACGCACTCGAAGGTGACGAAATTGCGACCTGCGATCACGCCGCGGTTTCAAGTCTGCCCCTCGCAACCGGACGCGGACCGGACTAACCTTCGCCGCGCTTGGCCGGATCAACCGGCCGGCCGAACGTAACCGGGAGGATACGATGACACGCCAGGAGGCTCCTGAGCAGGAGCAGCGTGCGCACGATGCTGCGCTTTCACGACGAACGCTGGTCGGGGGGCTGGCGCTCGGCGCCGCGGCCACGTTGGCGGGCCCCGCGCTGGCCCAGACCGGACCCGCCGCACCGCCGACGACGATCACGACGCCGCCGCGCGATTTCGGCCCGGGCGGCGCGCCGACGACCTATTTCTGGGACCCCGACATCATCGCGGTCGATCCGTCCTTCAACGATCTCGCGCAGCCCAACACCGCGATCAAGCGTCTCTACACCGGGCTGCTCTGGGCCGAAGGCCCCGCGTGGAGCGCGCAGGGCCGCTATCTCTTGTGGAGCGACATTCCCAACAACCGGCAAATGCGCTGGACCGAGGACGACGGCCGCGTCAGCGTGTTCCGCTCGCCCTCCAACAATTCCAACGGCAACTCGTTCGACTTCCAGGGCCGCCAGCTCTCCTGCGAACACCTGACGCGGCGGGTGACGCGCTACGAGCATGACGGCACCGCCACCGTGCTCGCCGAGTCCTACCAGGGCAAGAAGCTGAACTCGCCGAACGACATCGCCGCGCATCCCGACGGCAGCTATTGGTTCACCGATCCGCCGTATGGCGGCCAGCTCTACGAAGGCGAGCCCGACGTCGCGGGCGGCCCGAGCAATGCAGGCGGCAAGCTCAATCCGCGGATCGGGCAGCCGGCCGGCTTCGTGCCGGGCAAGCGCGAGCTGCCGACCAATTGCTATCGCATCGATCCCTCCGGCCGCATCGACCTCGTCGTCACCGAAGACCAGGTGCCCGACCCGAACGGGCTCTGCTTCTCGCCCGACTACAAGAAGCTCTACATCGCCTCGACCGGCAAGGGTCCGGGCGACACCGGCCCCGGCGGCAAGGGCGAGATCTTCGTGTTCGACGTCGGCAGCGACAACAAGCTGTCGAACCTGAAGAAGTTCACCGATTGCGTGATCGACGGCGTGAAGTGCGGACCGGATGGCCTGCGTTGCGACGTCAACGGCAATCTCTGGGCCTCCAGCAATGCCGGACGCGCCGTCGGCTACAGCGGCGTCACGGTGTGGTCGCCGGAGGGCAAGCTGCTCGGCCGCATCCGTCTGCCGGAAGTGTGCGGCAACGTCTGCTTCGGCGGCCCCAAGCGCAACCGCCTGTTCATGGCCGCAAGCCAATCGCTCTACGCGGTATATACGGCGACGCAGGGCGCAGGGCCGGGCTGAAACGCAGCGAGCCTTGCTACGACATGGCGCCGGCGGCCCTCGCCGGCGCCGAACTTTTTTGATCGAAGCACCAACCTGCCAACAGAGGTGACTTTCGGACAGAGCACGTCATAAATGAGCCATGGCAAACAAAATATTGGCAGACAAAATTCGCGTCGTTGTTCTCTATGGCGGCAGGTCCGGCGAGCATGAGGTCTCGCTGAAATCGGCGGCCTCCGCATTCAGGCATCTCGACCGCACCCGCTTCGAGGTGATCCCGGTCTCCATCGACAAGGAGGGCCGCTGGCAATGGAACGATCTTGGTGCGCTCGATCTGGCGCAGACGACGTCCTTGCCGATCCTGCCCAATGCGCCCGAGATACGGCTCGCCAGAGAACCTGACGGACGGGTGGCTCTCATGCCTGTAACCGCAGGGACGATGGATCCGCTCGAGATCGACGTCGTCTTTCCGGTCATCCATGGCCCGCTTTGCGAGGACGGCACCGTGCAGGGCCTGCTTGAATTGGCCGACGTCGCCTATGTCGGATCCGGCGTTCTCGCCTCTGCCGTCAGCATGGACAAGGACGTCGCCAAGCGGCTCGCCGAATTCGCCGGCATTCCGGTCGCGCCCTATCGCGTGCTCACAAGCAAGGCCTTCGCGCAGGACCGTAGCTCGTCGCTTGCGAAGGCGGCCGGGGGCCTGAGCCTCCCGGTGTTCGTCAAGCCGTGCAATATGGGCTCCAGTGTCGGCATTCACAAGGTCAAGACCTTGGATGCGCTCGGAGCGGCGCTCGACGATGCCTTTCGTTACGACATCAAGGTGCTGGTCGAACAGGGCATCGACGCACGCGAGATCGAGGTCGCGGTGCTCGAGGGCGAGACGCTGTTCGCCAGCGTTGCCAGCGAGCTCAATCCGAACGCCCATCACGAGTTCTATTCCTACGAAGCGAAATATATCGATCCTGACGGCGCCCGGGTCGATCTTCCCGCGAGGTTGGACGCGGCGCAGATGGAGCGCGTGCGCGCGCTGGCGACGCAGGTGTTCGCGGCGCTCGAATGCAGCGGCTTCGCGCGCGTCGACTTCTTCCTCGACCGGCAAACCGGAAACTTCTATTTCAATGAGATCAACACCCTGCCCGGCTTCACCTCGATCAGCATGTATCCGAAGATGATGGAGGCCTCGGGCGTGCCTTATGGCGAGCTGCTGACGCGCCTCGTCGACCTGGCGCTAGAGCGGCACCGGCAGCGGCAATCGCTGGAACGGGGTTACGCGAGCTAGGTTGTTTCCGCTCGGGAGCAAAGCGCCCCACAAATTGACGCGAGCCAGGGAGCCCATCATGCGCGTTGTGGTCTGCGGCGGCGGCGTCATCGGGGCCTGCGCGGCTTATTTCTTGCGCCGCCGCGGCATCGACGTGACTGTCGTGGAGCGAACCGAGGTCGCCGCCGCCGCGTCCGGCAAGGCCGGCGGCTTCCTGGCCCAGGACTGGTGTGTCGGCACGCCGCTCGATGCGCTCGCGCGGCGCAGCTTTGCGCTTCATGCGCAACTGCCGGAGGAGATCGCCGGCGATTGGGGCCACCGGGCGATGACCGCCTATAGCGGCTTCGTCGCGCCCGACGGCGACGCGCGCCGGGATGCACCATCCGCGCTTGGCTGGCTCAGCGACGGCGTCGTCATCACACAGCGCATCGGCACGGCGAGGACGACTGCGATCGTGCATCCGCGCAAGTTCACGTCGGCCATGATGGACGCAGCGCTTGCGCTCGGCGCTGAGTTTCGTTCCGGCCGCGTAGCCGGCATCGTGCGCGACGGCGATCGTGCGATGGGCGTCGAGGTCGAAGGTAGCATCGTCGCGGCTGATGCCGTCGTGATCGCGATGGGGCCTTGGTCGCTGCTCGCCGCGCAATGGATGAGCCTGCCTGCCGTCTACGGCCAGCGCAGCCCGAGCATCGTCTACGACATCGCCGCAGACGTGCCGGCCGAGGCCTTATTCCTGGAGTATGAGGAAGGCGGCAGTGCGGTCTCGATCGAGGTCTTTCCACGCGCAGACGGCAGCACGCATATCACGGCCCTCTCCGACATCGCGCCGCTTCCGCTCGATCCCGCTTCCGTGACGCCAGACCAAGAGGCGATCGCGCGTCTGCAAGCGATGAGCGAGCGGCTGTCGCCGCTGTTCACCTCTGCGAACATCATCGCGCATCAGGCCTGTTTCCGCCCGGTGACGCAGGATGGCCTGCCGCTGATCGGCAAGGTGCCGCGGAGCAACGGCCTCTACGTCGCGACCGGCCACAATGTCTGGGGCATCCTCAACGCACCCGCGACCGGCGAAGCGTTGGCGCAGCTGATTGCCGATGGCAGCGCGCAGGTCGACCTCTCGCCATTCGATCCTGCCCGGCTCAGTCCGCTCGATCCGTCGTTGCTGCACACGCGCTAAACCGGTGCGGCCCGCTGGCATCCTGGGACCTATCCTGCGATCCTGCCGTTACCCTCCCATGGGAGGCTGGAGGAGCCAGATGGACGATCGACCCAGACAACCCGACCTGATGCAGGACGACGGCTTCGTCAAGGTGCGCGGCGCGCGCGAGCACAATCTCGGCAACGTCGACGTCCGCATTCCTCGCAACGCCCTCGTCGTGTTCACGGGCGTGTCGGGTTCGGGCAAATCCTCGCTCGCCTTTGGAACCATCTACGCCGAGGCGCAGCGGCGCTATCTGGAATCGGTGTCGCCCTACGCGCGGCGCCTGTTTCACCAGATGCAGATCCCCGAGGTCGACGACATCGAGGGCCTGCCGCCGGCCGTGGCGCTCCAGCAGCAGCGCGGGGCGCCGACGACGCGTTCGTCGGTTGGCAGCGTCACCACCATCTCGAACCTGATGAGGATGCTCTATTCCCGCGCCGGCGACTATCCGCGCGGGCAGCCGATGCTCTATGCAGAGTCGTTCTCGCCGAACACGCCGGAGGGCGCCTGCCCGACCTGCCACGGCATCGGCCGGATGCTCGACGTCACCGAGAAGTCGATGGTGCCCGACGACACCAAGACGATCCGCGAGCGTGCCGTCGCGGCCTGGCCGAGTGCCTGGCAGGGCCAGAACCTCCGGGACATCCTGACGACACTCGGCTACGACGTCGACAAGCCCTGGCGCGAGTTGCCGAAGAAGGACCGTGACTGGATCCTGTTCACCGAGGAGCAGCCGACCGTTCCTGTCTATGCCGGCTACGACGCAGCCGAGGTCAAGCGGGCGCTACGCCGCAAGGAGGAGCCGAGCTACCAGGGCACGTTCACCGGCGCCAAGCGCTACGTGATGCAGACCTACGCCAAGTCCGAGAGCGCGATGATGAAGCGTCGCGTCGCGCAGTTCATGATCACGCGGGACTGCCCGACCTGCCACGGCACAAGGCTGAAGCCCGAGGCGCTCAAGGTCAGGTTCGCCGGCCTGAATATCGCAGAGATGTCGCACCTGCCGCTCAAGCAGTTGCACGACGTGATCAAGCCGTTCGCAAAAGCTTCATCGGACAAATCCGAGAAGACCGTCGTCGCGAGGCGCATCTGCGAGGATCTGTCGGAGCGCCTCGCCGTCCTGCTCGATCTCGGCCTCGGCTACCTCGCCTGCGAGCGCAGCACGCCGACGCTGTCGCCGGGCGAGTTGCAACGGCTACGCCTCGCGACGCAGGTCCGCTCGAATCTGTTCGGCGTCGTCTACGTGCTCGACGAGCCGTCCGCGGGCCTGCATCCCGCCGACACCGAGGCGCTGCTGCGCGCGCTGGACCGGCTGAAGCACGCGGGCAACTCGATCTTCGTGGTCGAGCACGAGATTGAGGTGATCAGGCATGCGGACTGGCTGGTGGATGTCGGGCCCGAGGCCGGCGAAAACGGCGGACGCATCCTGTATAGCGGACCGCCGACAGGGCTCGGCCAAGTCGAGCAATCGCGCACCGCCACCTATCTCTCACATCCCCGGCGGCCGCTGCCGACGATCCGTCGTGAGGCGAAGGCGCATCTCAAGGTCAGAGGTGTGACCCGCAACAATCTCCGCGGCCTCGACGTTGACATCCCGCTCGGCGTGATTGCCAGCGTGACCGGCGTGTCGGGTTCGGGCAAATCGAGCCTCATCAGCCAGTTCGTGGTCGACACCGTGGCTGCGCATCTCGGCCACACGCTTGCCGCCGATTCCGACGACGACAATCTGGCTCCCACGGTCGAGACATTGGGCGGCAAGATCGTTGCCGGCCTCGATCTCGTCGATCGTCTGGTCGTGGTCGATCAAAAGCCGATCGGCCGCACCCCGCGCTCCAACCTTGCGACCTATACCGGCCTGTTCGATCATGTACGGAAGCTGTTCGCGGCGACGCCGCAGGCAAAATCCCGTCGCTACGATGCCGGGCGCTTCTCGTTCAATGTCGCGAAGGGGCGCTGTGCGACCTGCAAGGGCGAAGGCTTCGTCTGCGTCGAGCTTCTGTTCCTGCCCAGCGTCTATGCGCCCTGCCCGACCTGCAAGGGCGCGCGCTACAACGACAAGACGCTCGAGGTGAAGATCCGCGGCAAATCCATCGCAGACGTGCTGGCAATGCGGGTCGACGAGGCCTTCGACTTTTTCCAAGACGATTCGACGCTGCACCGGTCGCTGTCGGTCGTCCGCGAGGTTGGGCTCGGCTATATCCGCCTTGGCCAGTCCGCGACCGAACTATCCGGCGGCGAAGCCCAGCGCATCAAGCTCGCGACCGAGCTGATGCGTCCGCAGCGTGGCCACACGCTCTATGTCCTCGACGAACCGACCACCGGGCTGCATCCCAGGGATGTCGAGCGTTTGATCGCCCAGCTTGAGCGGATCGTGGACGCCGGCAACAGCGTGATCGTGATCGAACACGACATGGACGTCGTCTCGCACAGCGACTGGATCATCGATCTCGGCCCTGGCGCCGGCGACGAAGGCGGCCGCATCGTCGCAGCGGGTGCGCCGGACCAGATCACCAGAACCGGCGGCAAGACGGCGCATTATCTGGCCCGTCGCTTAGCGCAGTGAAAGGTTGCGTCGCCCCTTATCTCGCAATTGCGTACTCCACCTTGGCGGACCACCCCGCGACTTTCGCGATGTTGACTTTCCGCCGCCCCCCTCTCCATACTTCGCGACAACAACAAGATCGAACGACGGTTTTGAGGGAGGATAGGATGCCGACTTCACGCAGGCAGCTGCTGAAGACATCGGCGGCTGCCGCCGCCGCACTCAGCCTCGATTGGACACGCGCCCAGGCACAAGCGGAGACTATACGCATCGGCCTGATCTACGACCTCACCGGCCCCTTCGCCGCCGGCGGCTCGGTCGCCTCCTCGATCGGCGCGCAGATCGCCATCGATCTCGTCAACGAGAAAGGCGGTGTCGGCGGCAAATACAAGGTTGCTCCGGTCGCCGCGGATTCGCAGAGCAAGCCCGACGTTGCGATCAACGAGGCCGAACGCCTGATCAGCCAGGAGAAGATCGACATCCTCAACGGCGTCTATGCGAGCTCGCATGCGGTGCCGCTCGCGGCCAAGGTCGAGCAGCAAAAGAAGATCCTCTGGATCACGACCGCGGTCTCGACCGCCGTGTTCAAGGACAAGAACCTGCAACACGTATTTCGCGCGCAAATCCATTCGGATCAATACGGCCAGGCCTTTGCAAGCTTCCTCACCGAGCATGCCAAAGCCAAGCTCGGCATGGACCCGAAGGAGGTCAAGGTCGCGTTGATCCACGAGGACGGCCCCTATGGCGTCGGCGTTGCCTCCGCTGACGAAGCCTATGCGAAAGAGGCCGGCATTCCGGTGGTGCTGCGCGAAGGCTATTCGGCCTCGGCGCCCGACCTGTCGGTGCTGGTGACCAAGATCAAGCGGGCCAAGGCCGACGTGATCTCGCACGCGGGCTACAACCCTGACATCACCCTGTTCCTGCGCCAGGCCCGCGAGAGCGGGTTGCGCTTCAAGATGCTGTTCGGAGCCGGTGCCGGCTACAGCCAGCTCGACAAGCTGCGCGCCACGTTCGGCGCCGACATCGACCATTTCTGCAACATCGACCCGGTGCCGGCGCAGCTGCTCGATCCCGCCAAGCTCGCGCCCGGCATGGGCGATCTGATCAAGACCATGGTCAGTCGCTATCAGGCCAAGACCGGCGCCACCGACGTGCCGCCGCACTGCTCGATGGGCTTCAACCAGACCTGGGTGCTGCTCAACAACGTGCTGCCGGTCGCCAAGGAGAAGTACGGCAGCTTCGAGCCCGAGGCGATCCGGAAAGCGGCGCTCGACGTCGACATCCCCGCGGGCGGCACGATCCAGGGCTATGGCGTGAAATTCTTCCCGCCGGGCACGCCGCTCTCCGGCCAGAACGAACGTTCGACGCCGGTCGTGATGCAGAACGCCGGCGCGCACATCTCCGTGGTGTGGCCGACCAACATCCGCACGCAGGATCCCGTCTTCCCGCTGCCGAAGGGCTCGACCTACGGGGCGTGAGGGGGCGGCGCACTCCCCACCCTCCCCTGGAAGGGGCCGGGACGAGCGTAGCTCGCCCGTGGGTCGCCACGCATGCAGCGAAGCGGAATGCGTGGCGGGGTGGGGTGATCTCTCCACACGGGCACTGCCCGATTAGGAGAGATCACCCCACCCCGCTCGCGCTTCGCGCGATCGACCACGGGCGAGCTACGCTCGTCCCGGACCCCTCCAGGGAAGGGTAAAGAAGCCCCCTACAAAACCACCCGCCGCCCCTCCTCCGCCGCCCAATATCCCGCATAGTTCACCTTGATCGTCTCATAGGCCAGCGCGAGGTCCGACAGCGGCTGGCGGCCCGTCGCGACGCATTCCATGAAGTCCTGGATCTCCTGCAAATAGCCGCGCGTCCATTCCTCCTCGAGACAGACATATTGCCAGCCGGTCTTGCGGTCGACTTTTTCGGTGATGTAGACGGAAGCGAGCTTCTCCTCGCTGGTCTGATAGCTCATCAGATGATTGTTCGGCGTGATGTTGGCGAACAGGGAGCCGCCGCTCGTATAGGTCTCGATCAGATTGCGCACGCCGCCCATGATCATGTCGCCGGAGAACACGGTCGCCTTGGTGCCGTCCGAGAAAGTGGCGGTGAGCGTGCCCCAGTCCTCGACGTCGACGGGATTGGCCTTGATGTAGCTGCGCTCCTCCGGCTTGAGCCCGGCCGTGACGTTGCCGACATCGCCGGTGACGCTGGCGACGCGGATGCGCTCGCCGCGCGCCCTGGCTTCGACCTGCTTCAGATACAGCACGGCCGAGAGCGGATGGCAGCCCATGCGGATCAGCGAGCCGCCGCCGGTCATCGCCCACTGCGCGGCATGCGCGGCGTGGGAGCCGGAATGGCTCTCCTCGCCCTTCATGAACAGGATCTTGTCCTTGGTCGCCTTGATGATCTCGGCGGTCTTGGTCACCGCCGGCGCGTAGATCCAGTCCTCGGCATACATGAAGAGTTTTCCGGTGCGCTCGATCGCGGCCCGCGTCCTGTCCATCTCTTCGATCACGCGTTCATACATCAGCGCCTTCGGCACGTGCTTGCCGATCGGCTGCTGATCGCCTTCGCGGCCGAAATAGCCGGCGAACGGCTTTTCGCAGATGACGTGCTTGCCGGACTGCATGGCGGCGACGATCATCTCGGCGTGAAGATTGGGCGGGGTGCAGATGTCGACGACGTCGAGATCGCGGTCGGCGATCAGCTCGGCGAAGCTGCGGTAAACACGCGGGATATTGTGATGCCCGGCAAACGCGACAACCTTGTCGCTGCGGGCAGCAACCGCCGCGACCTCGACGTCAACGCCATAGACGCGCCGGAACGCATACATGTGCAGCTCCGACACGAAGCCGCAGCCGACGAGTCCCACCCTGATCCGAGTCATAGCGCCCCCTTGCTTTCGGCGGCACTATAGCGCGCTCGGACGCCTAATCCACCGAGACCCGCACCACGCCGGCGCTCATCATGCCGAGCGCGCGGGCGGCCGGCACCGAGAGATCGACGATGCGGCCGCGGATGAAGGGACCGCGATCATTGACGCGGCACTGGATCGTGCGTCCGCTGTAGGACACCCTGAGCACGCTGCCGAACGGACGGGTGCGGTGGGCACAGGTCAGCTCCCCGCCTTTGCCGGCTTTGCTGTATCCGTAGTACGAAGCAAGCCCGCTTTCAGCGTGGGCAACAGAAAAGGCAAAAAGCAAAAAGCTGGCCAGAGATACCAATAGTGTCATCTGCGCTTGCACGGCACCCTCCCGGTTGCCCTGCCCGGCGCTGCAAACGTCCCTTGTTCCCTCCGGTTCCAGGAACCCTGCCGGCAAGTGCCCGGCAGGGCTATCACACTTTGTTACTGCCGGTGGAACACCAGCGTGCGGACCTCGATGCTCTCGCGCGGCGCGGCATCGGCCGGCGTGGTCGGATCGACGAATGCGGTATGCGGCCCGAAACGGGTCCGGCCGTCGGTTGCGGAATCGTAGCACTTCAGCAACAGCGCCTCATCCGGCGTCATCTCCGGGAAATAGAACCAGCGGTGGTTCGGATTGTATTTCACCGAATAGGTCTCGCCGCGGCGGTTGGGATAGATCAGGTCGGAAGCGACGAGGTCTTCCGGCTTGACCGTGGTGCCGTCGGCCATGGCGAGCGGTGAATCCCGCAAGGGACCGCGGATCGGCCGCCACAGATTGATCACCTGCACGCGCCCCTTCAGCAGCTCGTCGGCTTCATCAGGCAGATGCTCGCGGACGCGGTTGGTGCCGGACGTGATGGTCTGGTCGACATGGACGCGCGTGGCCGGCTGACGCGGGCCACCGTCGCGGATATCAGGCGCGCCCTCGACACGCTTGCGCACAGTGTGGTCGAAGATGACGACACGGTCGGCCTTCAGCGTCGCGCGCAGAAAGGCCTCCACGGCGGGATAATAGACCGCCCTCACCTCGTCCTCGTTGTAGAAATCCTTCACCTGCGTCGGGTGACGCACCAACGCAAAGCCCTCGCGATCCAGCGAGAAGTTCTGCGCGATCAGCCGCGCATCGAAGATCGGCACCTTGTGCGGCTCCGGCAGCGAAGTGCTCTTGGGCTCACCCGGCGGCGGATCGAACGCGTAGGTACGCGGCTTGCCTTCGATCGGTGCGAGATAATTGAGTTCGGCAGTGACGAAGGGAAGCGATTCGATTTTTGTTTCTTGCAGGCCCATGGCCGGTCTCCCGATGTGGTCGTCGGATTGATCTTTGCGGGAGTGCGCCGTGCCGCAAGAGCTGCGGCGCAAATAGCAATGAGGGTTTTGTCGGGCGGTGAGAATGCAGAAGGAATATTTCGAAGAAGGCGATTGCGCTGGAACGTGCTCGTCGCGCTTCACGAATGCTTGAGTGACTCGTGAGCTCTCACACCCACAGTCGTCATTCCGGGGCGCCTGAAGGGCGAGCCCGGAATCCATCGAGCCGCAATGTCTGTCGATGAATGGATTCCGGGCTCGCGACTTCGTCGCGCCCCGGAATGACGGCGGAGCATTACAACCCCGCCTTCGCGATCGCGTCCGTGAACGAACGATCGACGATCTCCGCCGCATCGAGCTTCTGCTTGATCAGTCCCCAGCGGAAATAGAGGTCGATCGTAGCCTGCTCATCGGCGATCACGCCGTCATCGATCGGCGCGATGCGGATCTTGGCGCGCGACAGCCAGTTCTGCGGCACGGCGGTGGGGATGTTCATCAACCTGCCCCAGGTCGCCGCGTAGCTGTCGATGTTGTTCAGCGACCACGCCCGCGCCGCGGTGAGGCGGCGGATGAAGTCCGTCAGCTCGGCGCGCTTGTCCCTGATCGCGTCGGGCCGCGCCACCTGGAAGCTTAGCCCCGGTGTCAGCCCTTCCGAGGTGATGATACGGCGCGATTTGAACAGCACCTCCTCCTGGCTGACATACGGCTCCCAGGTCGACCATGCATCGACCGAGCCTTGCGTGTAGGCGATCTTGGCGTCGGACGGCGCCAGGAACGCGATCTGCACGTCACTCGCGCTCCAACCGTTCTTCTCGAGCGCCGCGAGGATCAGCTGATGGCCGATCGAGCCGCGGCCGGTTGCGATCTTCTTGCCCCGGAGATCGGCAAAGCTCTTGATCGCCGAGTTCTCGGGCACGAGGATCGCGAGCCCCTCGCGCGTCTGCCTGATGGCAGCGATCGCCTTCACCGGCGCACCGGAGGCGGCGGCGAAAGTGAACGGCGCATCGCCAACGAGGCCGGTCTCGATCGCGCCGGCGCTGAGCGCTTCCAGCAAGGGAGCCGCCGCCGGAAACTCCCTCCACTCGATCTTGTAGGGGACTTCCTTGAGCACGCCGGCCGCTTCCATCACGGCCTGCGCATTGCCCTTCTGATCCCCGACGCGCAAGGTGGTTTGCGCAGCTGCGACTTCGAACGAAGCGAACAGCAGCGCGCCGGCCAGCATGAGGCGGATCATTCCGCGGCCTCGCCGCGAACGGCCTGGCGCTTGGCAATCAGCTCGCGCGTCAGCGGGATCAGCTCGCGGCCGTATTCGATGGCGTCGATCAGCGGATCGAAGCCGCGGATCAGGAAATGGCTGATGCCGAGGTCGTAATAATCGCCGAAGACTTCGGCGACCTGCTCGGGCGTGCCGACCAGCGCCGTGGTGTTGCTGTTGGCGCCAGTGAGCTTTGCGATCTCGGTCCAGAGCCGCTTGTCGATGCGGCTGCCCTGATCGGCGAGCGCGAGCAGCCGGCGCGCGCCGGCGGTGGCGTGGCCGTCGGCCGGCTTGCGATAGCCGGTCTTGTCCTGCAGCGCGGTGGCCCGCACCAGGATCTCCTCGGCCTTTTCCCAGGCCTGCTTTTCGGTCGGCGCAATGATCGGCCGCACCGACAGGCTGAAGCGCGGCGTCGGCCGCCCCTGCCGCACCGCCGCGTTGTGGACGCGCGAGGTGACGTCGCGCACCTGGGCATAGGACTCACCCCACAGCGCAAAGGTGTCGGCGTGCTTGCCGGCAACGTCGATCGCCGCATCCGAGGCGCCGCCGAAATAGACGCGGATGCCTTCGGGACGATACGGCTTCACCTGCGAGAAGCCGTTCTCGACCCGGTAATACTTACCGTTGTAGCTGAACGGCGTGTCGCTGCTCCATTCCAGCTTGAGCACGTCCAGGAACTCGGAGGTGCGGGCATAGCGCTCGTCCTTGTCGTCGAGCGTATTGCCGTCCTGCCGGAGCTCGGTCGCGTTGCCCCCCGTGATGACATGCAGGGCGACCCTGCCGCGGGAAAACTGGTCGAGCACCGCGAACTGCCGCGCCAGCAATGTCGGCGCAGTAAAGCCGGGCCGCTGCGCGATCAGCACGTTGAGCCTCTCGGTGTGGCTCAGGACGTGCTGGGCGACCTGGAGCGCGTCGGGCGAGGTCGAATGAAACGCCAGCAGCGCCCGGTCGAAACCGGCATTCTCGTGCGCCTTCGCCACCGTCTCGATATGGGTCGGATTCAGCACCGGCCCTTCCCGGACGACGGTCTCGGACGAATTGTTGTTGCTGATGAAACCGATGAACTCGATCGACATGATCGTCTCCCTGTTGATCCCTAGAGGCCGAGCGCGGCACGGCCGAGGCCGATGCGCGTGGAATCGTCCTGCGGCGTGTGCACGCGGCCGCACAGCACGTCGCGATAATGCCGCTCCAGCGGATTGGCGCGGCTGAGCCCGTGGTTGCCGGTCAGCGACAGCGCATCCTCGACGGCCGCAACGGCGTTGTTGGTGACCGTCAGCTTGACCACGTTGGATTCACCGGCGGAGAGCTCGACCCCATCGTCGAAGTCTCGGGCGAACGTGTCGATCAGCCGCGCGTTGACCGCAAGCCGCGCCTCGATCGCACCGAGGATCTCCTGCGCGCGGGCTAAGGTCGCGAGCGGCGCGCCGAGGCTGGCGGGCACGCGTTGCTTCAGGAACGTGATCAGCCAGTCGCGCGCGGCACGGGCAACGCCGTCATAGATCGCAGCGACGAAGACGGTGTGGACGGTCGCCTGCGTGACGTCGAGCGTGCGCCAGTCCGCCGGCTTGCGCACGTCGACCTCGGCATCGAGCGGGATCACGACGTCGTCGAAGATGACGTCGTGGCTGCCGCTGGCGCGCAGGCCGTGATGGTCCCAGGTCTCGACGATGCGCGTGCCCGGCAGGCCCGCCGGCACCAGGAACTGGCCGACCCGCGGCTCGGCCTCGTCGGTGCGCGCCCAGACCAGGTACCATTTCAGGATCGGCGAGCCCGTCGAGTAGATCTTGTGGCCGGAGACGCGCCAGCCGGCTTCAGTGCGCCGCGCGATCGTCGCCGGCAGGCCGCCGCGCGCGGGCGAGCCGAGCTCCGGCTCGACGCGCAGGGCATTGATGAGCGCGATGCCCTCGACGCTCTCGCGCGCGAGCTTGCGCGAGAGCCGCGCCGGCCAGTTCGGGCTGCGCGCCATCACGAGATGATTGATGTAATGCATCGACAGCACCAACGCCGTCGGCGGATCGGCCTTGCCGAGAATGCCGAGCACGCGCGCGGCATAGCGCGCGCCGGCACCGGCCCCGCCATGAACCGCCGGCACCGTCAGCGACAGCAAGCCCGCCTCCGACAGTTCGCGAAAATTCGCGAAGGGAAAGCTGCCGACGCGGTCGTGCGCGGCCGCGCGCGCTGCAAAGCTTGTGGCGAGCGTCGCGGCGCGGGCGATGTAGTCGGGCTCGCTATGAGCCGTGCGGCCCTTGGCTATGGAGGTCACCATGTGGCGTCCAGCCCCAACAGTCCAAGGATCTGACGGCGCAAGTCTGCCAGATAAGGATCGCCGCGATGGCGCGGATACGGCCGGTCGACGCGAATGTCGGCCTTCACCCGCGCGGGCCGCTCGCTGAACACGACGACGCGGTCGGCGAGCACCAGCGCTTCCTCCGCATCATGCGTCACCAGCAGCGTGGTGAACCCCTTGCGCTGCCAGAGCGCAACGAGCTCGGCCTGCATGGTGATCCGGGTCAGCGAGTCCAGTTTTCCCAGGGGCTCGTCCAGGATCAGGATCTTGGGATCGTTGACCAGCGCCCGCGCCAGCGCGACGCGCTGCGCCATGCCGCCGGAGAGCTGGTGCGGATAGGCATTGCGGAAGGACGACAGTCCGACGAGGTCGAGCGCAGCATCGACGCGCTGGCGCTGGCTCCTCAGAATGCCCTGGGCCTCGAGGCCCAGGGCGACGTTGTCCCAGACCGACCGCCAAGGAAACAGGGTCGGATCCTGGAATACGACGACGCGCGACGGATGCGGGCGCCTGATGCGCTCCTCATCCTCCCGCAGCCTTCCTGCCTTGGGCTTGTCGAGCCCGGCCACGAGCCGCAGCAAGGTGGACTTGCCGCAGCCGGACGGGCCGAGCAGCGCGACGAACTCGCCGGGCTCAACCGAAATCGAAACATCGCTCAGCACCGGCAGCTCGGTGCCGTCGATATCGAAGGCGTGGCTGACCTGCTCGATGTCGAGCGCAGCGCCGGCGGCCGGATGCGTGACCGCATCGGCGAGAGCTGTGGCTACCATTTGACGGTCCCCTTCTGCCAGACCAGGAGGCGATCGCGGATCGCAAACAGCAGCGTGATCGCGCCGGAGCAGAGCAGCGACATCACGATCAGCGCTGCATACATGTTGGCATAGGCGGCCCAGCCCTGCGCCCATTGCAGGTACCAGCCGAGCCCGGCCTTCACGCCGATCATCTCGGCGACGACGAGCACGGCAAAGGACGAGCCGAGCCCCATGAACAGGCCGACGAAGACGTGCGGCAATGCCGCGGGGATCGCGACCTTCAGCACCAGGAACGACGGCTTTGCCCCCAGCGTCCGCGCAACGTCGTAGTAGGCGTTGCTGACGCTCGCGACACCCGACCAGGTCAGCACCGTCACCGGAAAGCCGGTTGCGAGCGCGATCAGGAAGGTCGAGGCGCTCCAGCTTGAGGGGAAGGTGAAGAAGGCAATCGGCAGCCAGGCGGTTGCCGGCAACGGGCCGATGAAGCGCAGCACCGGATGCACCCAATAGCCGACCGCGCGCGACCAGCCGATCGAGACGCCGGTCAGGAAACCGATCGTCGCGCCGATCAGATAGCCGCCGAGCTGCAGCTTGATCGATGCAAAGACGCTGTCGAGCAACTTCGGCAGATCGTCGGTATAGACCTCGATGATCGCCTGCGGCGGTGGGAAGAACGGCAGCGGCAGCCAGGCGAATTTTGCCGTCGCGACCTCCCACACCGTCAGAAACGCCCCGAGCGCGACCAGCCATGGCGCCCGCTTGTGCAGCGCCTGTCCCGCCGATCCCAGATAGTCGGCGCCGACGGTATCGAACAGCGCGAGCGCCGCGATGATGAAGGCGGCAATGCCGAGCGAATGGGTGCGCGACCAATCGCCGACATCCTGCCACCACAGGCAGGACAGGCCGAAAGCGATCCACGCGACGCTGGCGAGCACGCCGACGCCGGATTGCCGGATCCACGTCGCCAGCAGCGGCACGCGCGAGGTACGCGGCGCGCCGGAGGCGAGGCCGTCAGACAGCGAATACGTCGACATAGATGCGCTCCGCGAATTTGGCGGTGTCGGTGCTCTGCTTGAAGACCTGCACGCTCTTGAGGTCGTCGGCATAGGCCTTGAGCTCGCGCTTCAAGATATCGCCGACGGGATGATGATGGTGGGTGTGGTAGCGCACCATGCCCTCGATATCGGCGAGCGTCGCCGCCTTGGGCGCATAGGGCTGGAACGATTTCGCCGCGACCGTCGCATTCTGCGCCGTGAACATCGCGGCATCGAGCAGCGCCCGGGTGATGGCGCGCGCGACCTGAGGCTCTTCGCGCACGAGCGAGCCGCGCAGGCCGAGGATGCAGCAGCTCTTCTCGCGGTACTCGCCATCGAGATTTGAGGCGACCTCCTTGTACTGCGTGTCCTTGAGCCAGAGATAGGCGAGCGGATCGGACGACAGGAACGCCTGCACCTCGCCCTTCTCCACGGCAACGTTGAGCAGATTGCCGGGATAAGCGCGCCAGTCGACGTCCTTCACCGGATCGATGCCGAGCTTGGCCAGCTGGATCGAAAAGAAGTTCTTGTCGGGACCAGCGAGATCGCCGACCGCAACGATCTTGCCCTTGAGGTCGGCAAGCTTCGCGACGCCGGAATCGGCGCGCGACAGCACGCGCATGCAGCCGCCATGGGTGCCTGCGGCGATCTTGACATCAAACCCCTGCTCCAGCGGTTTCAGCCAGCGCAGCGCCATGCCAAGACCGGCATCGCTCTTGCCCGTCGCGATGGCTTCGAGCAGCTGGTCGGTCGAGCCGGAATAGTTGACGAGCTCGACGTCGAGATTATGCATTTGGAAGAAGCCGTGCTCGATGGCGACCGGCACCGGCGCGAGGCAGACGGCGCCGGCATTCCACGACAGTTTCAGCTTGCGCGGCGCGCCGGTGAGCGCGGGTGCGTCGGAGGCGGTGCGGCACAGCGGAAACTCGGAGAAGTCGACACCCGGCGCGATGGCGCGCGGTGCAAAGGCCTGCGCGCCCAGCGCGCCGAGCGGCGCGGCAAAAGCGGCGGCAAGCCCTGCCTGAAGCAGGTGGCGCCGGTCGAATTTCGATCCGCTGCGCTGGTTGTCGTTGGTCATTGGCCCCTGGCTCCTGCGCTGGCACGGCTCCGCCGTGTGCGCAACGGGTCGCGTTGCGCATGTTCCGTGCGGAGCTGCGTTGAGAGAAAATTGTTCCGTCGGCGCTTCCCGCGCCGCATTGATGCGATGCGCAAATCATGCGGCGCGTTCGCGACATCGTCAATGAAATGGATTTTCGAATGTTGCGCGAAGGGAAGTCATTTCTCTCCATCTGCGCATGCGGGAGCGATGAAAGGATTTTCGCAGATGCAGGGGCACGCAAGGTCAAGCGCGACTCCATCGCCTGCTGCATCCCTGTGCAGCTTCGGCCGCGCACGCGGCGCATTCTCGAAAGCAGCGCTCCGCTGAAACGTCATTGCCTGAAGCACGTACAATACGGTTGCCCATTTCATTGACGGCACGCCGCGCGCTCATAGACTTGCGCGTCTCGCTGCATCGTTTGCTCACGCCTCGTGAGCGACGCAACAAGACGGATCCAATGAGCATCAACTCTCACCACCATTCCATCACGCGCCGGCTCGCCACCTCGCTGCTCGCCGCCGCGATCGTACTATCGACCGCCGCCGCATCGCTCGCCGCCGACAATGTCGTGCTGCGCGTCGGCGACCAGAAAGGCGGCAATCGCTCGCTGCTCGAAATCTCCGGCTATGCGAAGGACCTGCCCTACAGAATCGAATGGTCGGAATTCCCCGCGGCCGCACCGATCCTCGAAGCGCTCAATGCCGGCGCGCTCGACGTCGGCTACACCGGCGATCTCTCGTTCCTCTCGGTCTATGCCGCGGGCGCGCCGATCAAGGCGATCGGCGGCACGCGCTCGGATGCGAAGACGCAGGCCATCCTGGTGCGCCAGGAATCCCAGATCAAATCAGCGGCCGACCTCAAGGGCAAGCGCCTCGCCGGCACACGCGGCGGCTGGGGCCAGTTCCTGATCGATGCGACCTTGGAGAAGGCAGAGATCAAGCTGGAGGATGCGACCTTCGCGCCGCTCGGCCCGGTCGATGCCAAGATCGCGCTGCTCGCCGGCTCGATCGACGCCTGGGCGGTGTGGGAGCCCTACGTCTCGTTCGCAACGTTGAAGGACAAGGCCCGCGTCATCGCGAACGGCGAAGGGCTGACGCCGACCATCACCTTCATCGTTGCCTCCGACAACGCCATCGCCACCAAACGCGCGGCGGTGCAGGACCTGGTGCAGCGGCTGAACAAGGCGCGGCTATGGTCGCTCGACCATCTCGGCGAGTACGCCAAGAACACCGCTGAACTGACAAAACTGCCGGAGGACGTGCTGCTGTCGGCCTACACTGCGCAGCGCACCAGCCCGATCGTGGTCGACGAGAACGTGGTCAAGGAGGTGCAGGAAGCCTCTGACCGCGCGACGCGTTACGGCATCCTGCCGAAGAAGCTCGACGTCAGCAAAGCCGTCGACCGCAGCTTCACGGCTGCGGCCGCGGGATCGAACTAGGCGGAGGCGGCGGGATGCACAGGCTTCGCCTCAGGCCAGGGCCATTGCATCTCGCCGCGATCCTGCTCATGCATGTTGCATGTATGAGCCTGATCGTGTGGCTCTCGTTCTAGCCGCGCGGTCTCACCAGTAGCCGCGGTAGTAGGGACGGTAGACCCCGTACGGCCGGTGATAAACCCGGTACGGCCGGTAGTAGCCATAGCTGTAGTACGGACGATAGGGCCGATAATATCGCGGATAGACCGGTGCGTAGCCGTAGCCGCCGTAATAGGCGGGGGCGTAACCATAGCCGTAGCCCGGATATCCATAGCCGTAGCCGCCGTAATAGGGGCCGCCGTAGCCGTAATAGCCGTAAGGAGACCCCGCGGCGATGGCACCGCCGATGAGCGCGCCGGCTGCGAGACCACCGAGGGCTAAGCCCCAGCCGCCGCCGCGCCAATGCACCGGTGTGACATTATCACCGGCCGCAGCCTTCATCGTCGCAACGTTGGTCGGCATCGGGCCCGCCGTGGCCTGCCCGATCTGGGCCGCCATGACCACGCCGGCCAACGAACAGGCAATTGCCGTCTTCCAGATCCTCATCGTCTTACTCCCTGTCTGACCTTTCGTTTGGAAAAGGATCGCAGCGCCATGATCGGGCATCCTTGCGCCAAGTCAAAGCGCAGAATTTTCAAAGCCTGGAGTTTGCGTGCACCGCACAAGACGCTTGCCTCCGTTCTGATCACTGGTGCCCGGCGACGTCGTCGCCTGTGACAGCCGCACGACGGTGGCTGAGGCCCGATCACCCCGGCAGGGCATTAAGCTTCCGGTGCATTCGCAACCAACAACCACCTTCACGATTTACTATTCGTGCCATTACTATCGGTTCCAATGTGCGCGGCCGGGAGGCTTCTCGCGAGCGCCAGAGTTGTGGGAGGATCACATGAGTGCCGCGAGACCCGAGCCGCTTGCCCGTCAGGCGCTGGCGTTTGTCCTGGCCGGAGGACGCGGCAGCCGCCTGCTGGAGCTGACCGACCGCCGCGCCAAGCCGGCGGTCTATTTCGGCGGCAAGTCCCGCATCATCGATTTCGCGCTGTCGAACGCGGTGAACTCCGGCATCCGCCGTATCGCGGTGGCAACCCAATACAAGGCGCACAGCCTGATCCGGCACCTTCAGATGGGCTGGAACTTCTTCCGCCCCGAACGCAACGAGAGTTTTGACATCCTGCCCGCCAGCCAGCGCGTCTCCGAGAGCATGTGGTATGTCGGCACGGCGGACGCGGTGTACCAGAACATCGACATCATCGAATCCCACGCCTGCCGCTTCATCGTCGTGCTGGCCGGAGACCACATCTACAAAATGGACTACGAGGTGATGCTGCGCCAGCACGTCGAGAGCGGCGCCGACGTCACCGTCGGCTGCCTGGAAATGCCGCGGACCGAATCTTCCGGTTTCGGTATCATGCATATCGACGAGAACGGCTGGATCCAGGAGTTCCTGGAGAAGCCGAAGGATCCGCCGCCGATGCCGGGCAAGCCGGACGTCTCGCTCGCCAGCATGGGCATCTACGTGTTCGACGCGAAATTCCTGTTCGATCAGCTCAAGCGCGATGCCGAGGACCCGAACTCGAACCACGATTTCGGCAAGGACATCATTCCCTACCTGGTCAAGAACGGCCGCGCGATGGCGCACCAGTACTCGACCTCCTGCGTCCGCTCCGGCAGCGACACTCGCGCCTATTGGCGCGACGTCGGCACGGTCGACGCCTATTGGGCCGCCAATATCGACCTCACCGACGTGGTGCCCGAGCTCGACCTGTTCGACCGCGCCTGGCCGATCTGGTCCTATGCCGAGATCACGCCGCCGGCGAAATTCGTCCATGACGAGGAGAGCCGGCGCGGCCAGGCGGTGAGTTCGCTGGTCTCCGGCGGCTGCATCATCTCCGGCGCGTCGCTGCGCCGCTCGCTGCTGTTCACCGGCGTGCGCATCAACTCCTACGCCAATGTCGAGAATGCCGTGATCATGCCTTACGTGAGTGTCGGCCGCGGCGCCCGCTTGAGGAACGTCGTGATCGACCGCGGCGTCGAGATCCCGGAAGGGCTCGTCGTCGGCGAGGATCCCGAGTTCGACGGAAAGCGCTTCCGCACCACCGAGCAGGGCATCTCGCTGATCACCCAGCCGATGATCGACAGGCTCAATACATGACGCCTGTTCGCGTCCTCGCGGTCGCCTCTGAAGTCTATCCCCTCGTCAAGACCGGCGGCCTCGCAGATGTTGCGGGCGCGCTGCCGGTTGCGCTGAAGGCGCATGGCGTCGAGATGCGCACCTTGCTGCCGGGCTATCCCGACGTGATGCGCCTTTTGTCCGGCACAGAGGAACTGCGGCGCTGGCCCGATTATTTCGGCGGTCCCGGCCGGCTGCTGGCGGGTTCGCATGCCGGGCTCGATCTGTTCGTGCTGGACGTGCCGCATCTCTATGCGCGGCCGGGCAACCCCTACGTCACCACTGACGGCGTCGACTGGGCGGACAACGGCGCGCGCTTCGCCGCGCTGTCGCGCGTAGCGGCCGATATCGGCCACGGCCTCGTGCCGGCCTTCGTGCCCGATGTCGTGCACGCCCACGATTGGCAGGCGGGGCTCGCGCCGGCCTATCTGCACTACGACAATCGTCCGCGGCCCGGCACCGTGATGACCATTCACAACATGGCCTACCAGGGCAAGTTCGCTCCTGAGCTGATCGGATCGATCGGCCTGCCCTGGCATGCCTTCAACGTCAACGAACTGGAATATTTCGGCGGCATCAGCTTCTTGAAGGCCGGCTTGCGCCTTGCCGATCGCATCACCACGGTATCGCCGACCTACGCGAAGGAAATCCAGAGCGACGAAGGCGGCATGGGCCTCGGCGGCCTGCTTCGTGAACGATCCAATGTGCTGAGCGGCATCCTCAACGGCATCGACACCGAGGTCTGGAATCCGCAAACCGATCCGCACATCGCCTACCGCTTCGGCGCGGAAGACCTGACATTCCGGGCCGCGAACAAGGCGGTGCTGCAGCAGCAGTTCAACCTCGATTCCTCGGACGAAGCGCCGCTGCTCGGCGTCATCAGCCGGCTGTCATGGCAGAAGGGGCTCGATCTCCTGATGGAGGCCATCCCGACCATCCTGCGCGAAGGCATGCAGCTCGCGCTGCTCGGCAGCGGCGACCGCGATCTGCAGGATGGCTACCAGGCCGCGGCCCGCGCCAATCCGGGCCGGATCGGCGTCGTGATCGGCTATGACGAGATTCTCGCGCATTTGATCCAGGCCGGCTCGGACGCGCTGATCGTGCCGTCGCGCTTCGAGCCGTGCGGCCTGACCCAGCTCTGCGCTCTGCGCTATGGCGCCGTGCCGATCGTCTCGCGCGTCGGCGGCCTCGAAGACACCATCGTCGATATCGGCGAGGCCGACGCGTCCGGCCACGATGCCACCGGCTTCAAATTCGCCCCCGTGACGGCGGATGCCCTCGCCGGCACGCTGCGCAAGGCCAACATTGCCTTCCACGACAAGCTGACCTGGCGCCGCCTGCAGCGCAGCGGCCTTGCGACCGACGTCTCCTGGCGCAACCGCGCCGGCGACTATGCCGCGCTCTATCGCGGGCTGATGGCGGCCCGCGCGTGAGGCAGAGCCGAATCCATGCTATAGAGCCGACATGGACCCCTTCGCGATCAAGCTGCTCGGCTTTGCCGCCGCCACCTGCACCACCGTCGCCTACGCGCCGCAGTTCATCAAGGTCTGGAAGACCCGCTCGGCGCGCGACATTTCTCTCGGCATGTTTCTGGTCATGATGCTGGGCCTCACGCTCTGGCTCATCTACGGCCTGCTTTCAGGCGATGCCCCCCTGGTCGCGGCGAACGCCGTCACCATGGTTCTCGCCGGCGGCATTCTGGTGATGAAGCTGAGATATGGGTGAGGCTTTCTTCGCCTCTCCCCGCTTGAGGGGCCAGGGAGAAGAGATCATTACCCAAACACATACGAGGCCATCGCCACATGCGCGACCTCGTCGACGAAGACGCGCCGTCCGACGTCGCTTCCCGCAGCACCGGCCGCCACCATCAGCGGCAGCAGATGGTCCTCGCGCGGATGTGCAAGGCGTGCGCTCGGCGCGTTCTCCCAATCGACCAGCATGGCATTGCGGCGCGCCGCATCGGGGTTGCTGATTGCCTCGTTCAGATAGGCCTCGAAATCATACGAGACGGGCTTGGACTCCGGACGGTTGAAGCCGCGCATGTTGTGATAGGTCAGGCCGCTGCCGACGATCAGGATGCCTTCGTCGCGCAAGGATGCGATCGCTTGCCCCACCTTGACGTGCTCGGCCGCGTCATAGCTGGACTTCAGCGACAGCAGCACGATCGGCATGTCGGCATTCGGATACATCAGCCCGAGCGGAACGAACGTGCCGTGATCGAAACCCTGGTCGGGATCTTCGCGGCAATCGAGGCCGGCATGCGTCAGCAGCGCCTTCACTTGCGCGGCAAGCTCGGGCTTGCCCGGCGCCGGATATTTGATGTGGTAGGTATGCTCGGGGAAACCGTAATAGTCGTACACCATCGGCGGACCCGGCGAGGTCGACACCGTGAAGGCGTCGGCTTCCCAATGCCCGGTGATGACCAGCACCGTCTTCGGCCTCTCGGGCAGAAGCTGCGGCAAGTTCGCGAACGCCTCGGCGGTCTTGGCATATTGCACCCGCCTGTCCTCCATGAAGGGCCAGGGGCCGCCGCCATGCGACAGGAACAGGGTCGGAAATCGCGTCATCGGCTCGTCTCGTTGACAACGGGCGCGTGCGAGCAGTCCGCACGATCGGCGATGAGCATAGGCAAAGCGGCATGGTTAGCAAGTCGTTAACGATTTGCCGCCCAGAATCCCCGCTGGGCCGAAGCAGTCGGCCTGAAGACAAGTGAGACGTACGATGAGGAAGTTTGCGCTGGGGGACGTCGTCAACAGTGACAAGGGTCGCCGCGGTGTCGTCCGCGCCGCCTTCAAGTCGCGGGATGGCCAGCAGTTCTATGCCGTCGAGAAGGACGGCGCGATGGATTACCTGGAGGAAGACCGGCTCAGCCCGGCGCCGCGCGTCGAGCTCGCGGCTTAAATCCGCTTCATCTCCGGCCCTCATTTGCGAGCCGGTCGAGACGATCCGCGATCGGATCGTCGCCGCTCGCGATGCCATCGTTCGTGATCAGCAGCAGGCGATCGCCGCTAGCTGCGTCCCAGCGTGGCAGGTCGGGACCATGTAGGTCGGGACCATTGGGATCGCCACTTCGGGCGAAGTTTATCCAATAGGCGCGCATGCGGCCTGCGACCTCGCGGTCGCGCCGCGACAGGATGCCCGCACCGGGCACGCCTTCCGTACCGAAGATGAACTGCAGCTCGCGCCCGTGGCCGACGTCCGGATTGGCGCGCCTGGCCTCCGGCACATAGGCGAAGCGGTAGCGAAAAGTCGGCGCGCCGCCTGCCGCGTGCAGACGTGCCAGCAGCCGCACCGGCTCGGAAAAGACCTTGTCGGTGTAAATTCTTGCCGCGAGATCCGAAGGTCTGGCGAGATCGGGATAGAGCTTGCGCAATTCGCCGCCGCCCGCGCCCGGCGGCGCAAGCTCCTCCTTGATCGCGGTCTCGTTCTCCAAGCCGGTCTCATCCTCGTTCGAGCCGATGATCAGGGGAATGCGGCTTTGGCGTCCGGCCGCAAAACCCGCGGCGGGGTCCTCGGTCGCGAGACGTCCATCCATCATCGGTGCAAAGCTGTGCGGCGATTTATCCAGCAGTTGTTTCTCGGCGGCCAGCAGGCGCCGCGGCTCGACTGCACGCAGATCCATGTTCACCGAAAGCGCGGCCACGAACTCCCGGCCGATGGCATCCGCCTCTTCTGCCGAACGCAGGCGCGCGCGGCCGGGCACCGATTGCAGAATGGCCTTGTGGAAGAGATTGCGCGCTTGCGCGGACAGCATCAGCAGTGCAATCGATGTCGCGCCTGCATCGCTGCCGAACAGCGTGACGTTATCAGGATCGCCGCCGAAGGCCGCGATGTTGTCGTGCACCCAGTGCAGCGCGGCGATCTGGTCCATCAGGCCGAAATTGCCGGAGCCGGCGTCCGACAGCGCGGGATGCGAGAGCCAGCCGAGCGCGCCGAGGCGATAATTCACGGTGACCACGATGAGGCCCGCCTGCGCCAGCTTGGCGCCATCGAACAGCGGATCGTTCGCGGTGCCCGTGACGAACGCGCCGCCATGGATGAACACCATCACCGGCAACGGGCCGTCGACCCCGAAAGGACGAAACACGTTCAGCGTCAGGCAATCCTCGCTCGCCGCCGGCAGCGCCGGCTGAAGGCACGGCGCGCCGTATTCGTAGGCGGTGCGCATCTCCGAGCTTTCGGTCGTCGGCTGCGGCGGTTGCCAGCGCAACGCGCCGAGCGGCGGCGCCGCGTAAGCCAGCCCCTTGAACGAGGCCACCTCGCCCTCCACGGCGCCGAGCATCTGCCCTTCACGCGTCAGCGCGAATGGAAACTGCCCGACCGGCTGAGCGGCGGCCGGGCCGACGCCACACAGGACTGCAATAGCCGCAACGAATGCAAGCCAGGCCCGCATCTTCGCAACGATCTCGATGAAGGGTTTCGGCAGGTTATGTCCGAAGCCGTCGGCGAGGCAAGCCTCGCGCGCCTTGAGCCTAACCGCCTTTGCCAATCAGCTCCGCGAGCGCGTGGCGCGCGACGATGCCGAGCTCGCCGAGCGTGGAGTGTCCCGCCCGCGCCGCCTCGATCAGGCGCTCGGCGATGAACCTGCGGCTGTCGTGATCGCCGCCATGCGGCAGTTGCCGGCACGTCTGCTCGAGGACGACGTCCATGTTCGCTTTGGTGCGTTCACTCAACTCTGTCATGACGCCCGGGCGGTACGCGTGGCTTGTAAGCGCAAGCATACACAGAAGGACGATGGCTGATTACCCCGGGCGATCACGGCCATTGTGCATCGCGGTGCGTGTGGTGCCACAACCTTCGCGCGGTCACGAAGCCGCCGCAAACGACCACCCTAAGATTGCACTTGCTGTAATGACAAGCTGAGCCTGCGGCGATAGCCTGCCGCCAAAACAAGACATCCGGGAGGAATACCATGCCTGACGCAATGGTCGCCACACGTACCTCCGATGAGCGCGGAACCCCTCAGCAGGTCGATGTTGCCGTGGTCGGCGCCGGATTTGCCGGCCTTTACCTTCTGCATCGGCTGCGCAAGGCGGGGTTCTCGGCGGTCGGGCTCGACAAGGCCGGCGATGTCGGCGGCACCTGGTATTGGAACCGCTATCCTGGCGCGCGCTGCGACATCCAGACCATCGACTACAGCTACACGTTCGATCCGGAGCTCGAGACCGCCTGGACCTGGTCGGAGAAATACGCGACCCAGCCCGAGATCCTGCGTTACCTCGGCTTCGTCGCCGATCGCTACGATCTGCGCCGCGACATCCGTTTCAAGACCAAGGTCACCGAAGCCAGATGGGACGAAGCGTCCGAGCGCTGGCTCATCACCACCGACAATGGGCCGCCCGTCTCCTGCCGCCATTACATCATGGCGACCGGTTGCCTCTCCGCGCCAAAGCCGCCGGAGATCGACGGCGTCAAGGACTTCAAGGGCGAGGTCTATTTCACCGGGCGCTGGCCGCATGACGGCGTCGATCTCAAAGGAAAGCGCGTCGCCGTGATCGGCACCGGCTCCTCGGCGATCCAGTCGATCCCTGTGATCGCCGAGCAGGCCGCGCATCTGACGGTGTTCCAGCGCACACCGAATTTCGCATTGCCGGCGCATAATGGCCCGGCGCCCGCGGACCGCATGAGCCTGCTGCAGAGCGACCGCGCGGCCTATCGCGAGCAGGCGCGGCAGTCGATGGCCGGCGTGCCCTACCCGCAGCAGACGGTCGTGAGTTGGCAATTGAGCGATGCCGAGCGTCGCGAGCGGTTCGAGCGCGCCTGGGCGGCCGGCGACCTCGTCCACATCCTGACGCAGCTCTGGGCCGACCAGGCCGTAGACGTCGACGGCAACAAGATCGTCCAGGACCTGATCCGCGAGAAGATCCGCGTCGCCGTCAAGGATCCCGAGACCGCCGCGGCGCTGATGCCGGACGACCATCCTTTCGGCGCAAAGCGCCCCTGCCTCGAGACCAATTATTACGCAACCTACAACCGGCCGAACGTCACGCTGGTCAATCTGCGCAAGGAGCCGATCAAGGCGATCACCGCGAGCGGCATTTCCACGAACGGCCGCAGCTTCGAAGTCGACGTCATCGTCTTCGCAACCGGCTTCGACGCCATGACCGGCGCGATCCGTGCCGTGCATCCGATCACCGGGCGCGGCGGCAAGTCGCTGTCCGATGTCTGGGCGCAGGGACCGCAGACCTATCTCGGCCTCACGGTCGAGGGCTTCCCGAACTTCTTCATGATCACCGGCCCTGGCAGCCCGTCGGTGCTATCGAACATGGCGGTGTCGATCGAGCAGCATGTCGACTGGGTGGTCGATCGCCTTGCATCGCTGCGCGATGCCGGCTTCACCACGATCGAGCCGACCGAGACGGCGCAGGCCGGCTGGAACAGGCACATGGCCGACTGCTCGATGCTGACGCTGCACCGACTCGCCAACACCTGGTACACCGGCGCGAACGTGCCCGGCAAGGTGCAGGGCCTGATGCCCTATACCGGCGGCGTCGGCCCTTATCGCAGCATCTGCGACGAGGTGGTCAGCCGCGGCATGCTCGGCTTCAAGCTCACCGGCCCCGACGGCACGGTCCAATGCAATGACGGCGAGGTGGTGCGCCTGCAGCCGGACGTCCGGCTGGTGCTGAACCTGCTCGCCTCGCTCAACCTGCCGCCGATCGAGTCGATGGGCGCGCTCGGCGCCCGCGCCTTCGTCAACGAGTTCAACAAGGGCCGCCCTGCAGGTCGGCCAATTGGCGAGATCGTCGACGGCACCCTGCCCGTCGCCGATGGCGCGCTGCCCTACCGCGTCTACAAGCCGGCAACGCCGGGACCGCATCCGGTCGTGGTCTATTTCCACGGCGGCGGCTGGGTGCTCGGCGACGAGCAATCGGACGAGCCGTTCTGCCGCGACATGGTGCGGCGGACCGGCATGATGTTCGTCAGCGTCGGCTATCGCCACGCACCGGAGCATCGTTTCCCGACGGCTGCGGAAGACGGCTATGCGGCCACGCGCTGGATCGCCGCGCACGCCGCCGAACTCGGCGGCAGACCGGGCCCGGTGCTGGTTGCAGGCTGGAGCGCCGGCGGCAACATCGCCGCCGTCACCTGCCAGCTCGCGCGCGACCGCGGCGGGCCAGCCATCGCCGGCCAGCTTCTGGTCTGCCCGGTCACCGACTGCAGCTTCGATCGGCCCTCCTACAACGAAAATGGGACCGCCTACTTCCTGACGCGCTCGCTGATGTACTGGTTCTGGGACCTCTATTGCTCGCCGGCGGACCGCACCGACCCGCGGGTCGCCCCGCTGCGCGGCAAGGTCGCCGGCCTGCCGCCGGCCCTCGTGGTCACCTGCGAGTTCGATCCGCTGCGCGACGAGGGCATCGCCTATGCCGAGGCAATGGCCGCAGCGGGCGTGCCGGTCGAGCAATTGAAGGCGCGCGGCCACTTCCACTCGTCCTTTGCGATGGTGGACGTGGTGATCACAGGCGTGTCGGGACGGGTGCAGATGGCGGAAGCCTTGCGGCGCTTCGCCGGACTGCCGCCCAAGATCAGCGGCAGTGACGGTCACGGAGATGGTCACGCCAGCCCGCGGCACGAGATCGCGGCGGCGGCGAGCTGACGCAGCCACGAGGCGGCCGGGAACCTTTTCCCGGCTGCCGCGTTCGGTGTCTGTGGCATTGAGTGCAGCGACAGGTGTATCGGCCCCGGCACACGAGCACGTGTGCTGGGGTCCTGTTTTGCGTGAGGCAGGGCGATGGGGGACGTGGTCGGGGATTCAAAGGTCAATTTCGGCGCGCTTGCGGTGCTGCATAAATGGCCATCACTTGCCAATCGGCGCCAGCCTGACCGGGAGCCCTACCAGCTCATCGAAGGCACGCTCGACGATTGCATCTCGGCTTTCATGCAGAAACCGGCGACGACCCGCCATCTCTACGAGATCCGCACCGTAGCGCAGCCGCCGCTCGTCACCGAAATCCTCTCCCCCGAACACGTCCTCGAGCTGTCGCGCTTGAGAGAATTTCTCTGACGCCCTTCACAAGCGCGCGAGTAGGAACCTTCTTCCGGTTCTTCCCGTTGTCAGGGATCAAAGCAATGACGTGAGCGCCTCGAGATGTTTGACGCCGGCGTATCATCACCGATCGTGCCTTACGGAGCGGACCAGACCCTGTTCGTGGTGGTTGATCGCCGTGACGAGGCGACCGAAATCCGCATCGAGCGCAGCGATCTCGACACCACGATCGGCGAGCTCGTCGCCGGCTGCTTCAATGACCCGATCAAGGTGATCTCGTTCAACACGCTCGAGCACTGGATGAAGGATATCTCGTGCGACGTCGCCGGCGAGATCCGCGCACGCTGCGACATCTATGGAATAGAGCTCCCCGATTATCTCAGCGACTTCATCGAAAGCCATTCCCAAAGCGCGATGAAATGAAGCTCGCTTGCCGAAAGGACGGCTAGTTGCGACGGTGCTTGCCGGCGATGACCTCGATCTCGCGGCGGCGTTCGCCCGCGAAGGTCAGCAGCTTTTCGATCGTCAGCGTATCCGTGATCCGTTTGGCGAGCCGCTCGGCGCGCGCAGCCTGATCTTCGAGATGCTGGATCGTGTTCAAGCGTCGCCCCCCCAAAGCCCCGAATTGTGCGGACAGCCATGGTGCTTGAGAAGCCGCTAACAGCCGGTTAAGCGCGCCGCACGGTCGCGACGCGTGGCGCCCTATTGCACGACTTCGAGCCTGACATTGGTAATGCCCTTGTCGACCATGCCGAGCGCCTCGGCGGCGGACGGCGAGATGTCGACCACGCGTCCGCGCACGAAGGGCCCGCGATCGTTGACCCTGACCGTAACGAAACGGCCGGAGGAGGTCTCGGTAACGCGCAGCTTGGTGCCGAACGGCAGGGTGGGATGCGCCGCGGTCAATTCGTTCCTGTCGAACTTCTCGCCGCTCGCGGTCTGCGTATCCGAATAGAAGCTGGCGATGCCGTGCGAAGCGGTTTGCTTTGCGTCGCGGTCGGTGACGCGCGCCCGGCTGATCGGGCGCGGATGCAGCGCCGCCACCCGGTGCGGGCGCTCGACCGCGGCTTGCCGGGTTGTTCCGGCGAGATCGGCTTTCTGACGGCCGACCGGCGATTGCGAGCAGGCAGCGAGCGTGCGGCACCCAGGACCGCGAGCAATAACCGGCTCGAGCTCGCCAGCGACATCCGGGCAGTTTCGGCACTTGCAATGCGAGACATGATGCGCCCTCCGAACAACCCCAAGTTTCGGTGGGCAATGAGGGCAGAACCTTGTCGGAACAAAAGCGGCTCTGGGGCCGCCTTCGTTTCGCGCCAGCTGTGGCGATTCCACCACAGTGACCTGTTCAGAATCGGGACAGATCGGCGAAGGATGCAGCCCGATACGGCCCGCGAGCCGCGCGTTTCGGCGCGGCCCGATCTCTAGTACTTCGGCTCGTACATCTGCGACTGGACCAGAGCCTTCACGTCGTTGGGCGCGGGTCCGTCGGCGAGCGCGCGTTGATAGGCCACATCCGCAACCGCCGCCGCGATGCGCACGGAGACCTCGCGGATGCGCGGCAGTGCCGGATAGAGGCTGCCCTGGGCGAGGTCCTCCTTGCCGACGCAATCGGCGAGCGCGTGGGCCGCCGCCATGAACATCTCGTCGGTCACGAGGCGCGAGCGGCTGGCGATGACGCCGAGGCCGACGCCCGGGAAGATGTAGGAATTGTTGCCCTGGCGCGGCACGAAGCTGCGGCCGTTGAGCTTGACCGGATCATACGGACTGCCGCAGGCGAACAGCGCGCGTCCCTCCGTGTAGCGATAGGCATCCTCCGCCGAGCACTCGGCTTTCGAGGTCGGGTTGGAGAGCGCGAACACGATCGGCTGCTCGTTGAGCTCGGCCATCGCCTTGAGCACGTCGGGCGTGAAGGCGCCGCCGACCGCGGCGACGCCGATGATCGCCGTCGGCTTCAGCGTCTTGATGGCGGTGAGGAAGTCGGCGATCGGCGCCTGACCGGCATGGGCATAGCGGAGCTTATGGCCAGAAAGGCCTTCACGGCCGCTGACGACGAGACCGCGGGAATCCACCAGCCAGTTTCGGCGAAGCGCGTCCGCCTCGGATGCGCCTTCCGCCATCATGGCGGAGACCACGAGGTCGGCGATGCCGGTCGCCGCCTCGCCCGCGCCGAGGAACAGGATCTTCTGATCCTTCAGCTTGTCGCCGGAGATGCGCAGAGCCGAGAACAGGCCGGCGAGCGCCACCGCCGCGGTGCCCTGGATGTCGTCGTTGAAGACGCAGGCCTCGTCGCGATATTTGTGCAGCAGCTTGAACGCCGAATGATTGGCGAAGTCCTCGAACTGGATCAGCACGCCCGGGAACGTCTTGCGCGCGGCTTGCATGAACTCGTCGACGAAGCTGTCATAGGCCTCGCCCGTCAGCCGCCGCTCGCGCAGGCCGAGATAATAGGGATCGTTCAACAGTTCTTCGTTGTTGGTGCCGACGTCGAGCACGATCGGCAGGCACGCTTCCGGATGCACGCCGGCGCAGGCCGAATAGAGCGATAGCTTGCCGACCGGGATGCCCATTCCGTTGGCACCGAGATCGCCAAGTCCCAAAATGCGCTCGCCGTCGGTGACGACGATCAGCCTGGCCTGGTAGGGCCAGTTCTTCAGGATCTCCGCGATCTGGCCGCGGTCGCGCGAGGAGATGAACATGCCACGCGGCCGCTGGAAGATCAGGCCGTATTTCTGGCAGGCAAGCCCGACCGTCGGGGTGTAGATGATCGGCTGGATCTCGTCGATATTGTCGACGACGACGCGGAAGAACAGCGCCTCGTTGCGGTCATGCAGCGCGTTCAGGGCAACGTATTTTTCCAGATCCGTCGGGAGCGTGCGCAGATTGGTGAGCACGCGCTGAGCCTGGGTCTCCATCGTCAGCACGCAGGGCGGCAACAGGCCGCGCAAGCCGAGTGCGGCGCGCTCCGCTTCCGTAAAGGCCGTGCCCTTGTTGAGCAGGGGGTCGCGCAGCAGCGTCATGCCGTGCGCGGTGTCGGATGATGTCGAATGGGCGCTGACCCGAGCAGGTCTATTCACGATTCCCCCAAGGAGTTTCTTATTGAACCACGGCCATTGTCGGCCAGCGTTCAGTCGAGATCAAGGACGTAGCGACTCCGGCCGCGATCGTGATCTCGCACCGCAGCAGATTTTTGCAAACGCCTGGCACTCGCGCGCGAAAAGCTTAACACGGCAGGGCACGAACTCCTCATGGTGGGGAGCCGCGTCAGCGCCATCTCGAACCATGGAGGCCCCTATCTCACCCGCGGCCATCCTTCGAGACGCCCGCTGTTGGCGGGCCCTCAGGATGAGGACGGAGTGCGCGACATCAGGATCAACGGGCACCGACGCCGATTAGCCTCATCCTGAGGAGGCGCGTAGCGCCGTCTCGAAGGACGAGGCGGGCGCTCAGGCCGCCGCCAAGAACTGATATGGATCGCCCGTCTATCCCGCCGCCCGCCGGGGCGTCAGATTGGCAGCGCTGTCCGCCGGCGGCGCGATGTGCATCAGGATAGTCTGCACCGACGATGCGACCTCGATGCCGTTCTGCTGGAAGCGCAGCTTCATGCGGCGGTTGAATTCGCGCTGGACCGGCCAGCGGCCGGCCTCGGTGCAGCGGATCTGGCCGACGATCGACACCATCGCGCCGTCGACCTTGTCGACGCCCCACAGCTCGAGGTCGCCGCGGATGAGCGCGCGGAAATCCGCTTCACGGCGCATCTCGTCGACGATGTCCTTGAGGATCTGGCCGGCGCGGTCGGTGTCTTCCTTGTAGGCGACGTTGACGCTGACCGAAGCGTTGCCGGCGCCGCGGCTGGCATTGGTGATGGTCGTGACCGCGCTGAACGGCACGATGTGCACGGCGCCGTCACCCGCGCGCAGGCGGATGGTGCGGATCGAGACGTTCTCGACGACGCCCGACAGCCCGGACACACTGACGCTGTCGCCGACCTGCACCGTATTCTCCAACAGCAGGAACAGGCCGGTGATGAGATCCTGCACCAGCTTCTGCGAGCCAAAACCGATCGCAATGCCGACAATGCCGGCGCCCGCCAGCAGCGGGGCGACATTGACGCCGATCTCGCTCAGCGCGGTGAGGCCGACGATTGTCGCGATCAGGCAGAGCAGCGCGGTCCGCAGCATCGGCTGGAAGGTGCGCAACCGCGCGGCGCGGGCATAGTGCCCGTCCCGCGACAGCGTATTGATCTGGCGGTCCAGGAGCGCATTGCTGGCTTCCCAGATCGCCGCAGCGATGAGCACGGCGAGGCCGATGGTCACCACGGCCGAGATCAGCCGGCTGCCGATCTGGCCGCCATAGAACCAGACGATCGCGTCCACGCCCCAGACCTCGAGCACCGCCACCAAACCGATGAAGGCGATCACGCCGGATACGATCCTGCGCAGCAGCGGCAGATAGCGGTTGGCGCGGATCTCGAGGCCGGGAAAGCGCTGGAGGATCTCCGGCTTGATGCGGAAGCCGCGGTCGATCAGGCTCAGCGTCAGCATGATGACGACACGTGCGATCAGCGCCACTGCGATGGTGCCGACGAAATATTGCAGCAGCAGCGAATAGCCGTTGCGGATGTTGAGCGCCCACACCGCCCAGAGCGCGAGGTCGAGCGCGATGGCAAGATAGTGCCAGCCGCCGGCGATGCGGTTGCGCAAACGAGCCGCGATCCCCTGCCGCTCGGCCGGCGCGCGGATGGCATCGGCGACCTGGCGGCGGCATTGCAGGATGATGACGGCGATGAAGAGGTGCACGACCAGCATCACCATGCGCAGCAGCGCGGCGTAGCCGGCGCGGTGCAGGCCGAGCAGCAGCGCCACATTGGCAAAGGCGATGCCGGAGATGCCGACGCCGACGATACGGCGCGCCCAGATCTCGACATAGGCGGCGGTCTCCGCGCGCACCGGAAACAAGCCGAACGGCCCCGCCAGCGCCCGGACCAGGCAGATGAGCCCGCGCGAGAACGCATAGGCGTTGACGACGGCGAGGATCACGAGGCGGACGGTTGTCGGTTCTCCAATCTCCGTCCCGAGCAGCGCGGTGGCGACGCCGACGAAGATGAGCACGGGAAGCAGCTCGAGCACGAAACGCCCGAACACGAAGGGCAGGCGCAGCATGATCTGCCAGACCCGCGCAAGGCTGTGGCGTCGCTCCTGCATTTCAGGTGCAGGCGTAACGTCGGCGACTGACGATGGCGGATCGGCTAGCGGCAACGCGGGTGCCGGCAGGCGCGCGGTTTGCGGCACGCGTCCCTCCAGGAACGCGACCGGCCGGCGGATCAGGCGGAAGATCACCCATTCGGCCAAGAGGGCGCAGCCGAGCACCAGCGCAAGCTTCCAGGCGATCTCGATCAGAAGATTGTAAGCCGCGGGATCGTTCGCGGTGCGCACGATCCAGTAGTAGAACGCCGGAAAATGCGTGAGCGTCCGCGCGATGCCGGCGATCTCACGCGAGATTTCGCCGATCTCCTCCGAGACCGTCAGCATGAGCTGCGCACCGAGGCCGTCGGCCGAAAGCGGGATCGGCGAATTCGGCTGCGGCGCGGCCTGTTGCGGACCAGACGCGTTGGCGATTGCACGGAGCGTATCGATCATCTGCGCGCGCTTCTTGTCGTCCTGAAGCGTGTCCAACGCACGCTTCGCCTCGTCAGGCGATAGCGCCGCGGCACCGTTCGCGGCCGGCGCATCGGCGCGGGCGCAGGAGAGAGAAGAGATCGCAAGGAAAAGAGCGGCGAGAAGCGCCGGGACAAGCTTTTGCGACACGCAGATTCCCTGGAAAAGTGAATGTGCTCGCAGGTAGCGTGGCCGCCCCGCCGAAGCACATCCGTCATGTCGGATCGGCGCTATTCGCCCCCCGCCTGTGTCGGAAGTTGGCCTTTGGGACGACATTCTCTTGGCATTTGCCGCAGCGCAGGATCGGGAGCTGACGTCCCGTCAGCGCGCGCAAAGACCGTTTGCGGATCAACCAGCAGGATTGAGACGAGCGGGGTGTCAAAAAAATTGGTGCGGCGGCCTTCACGGCCATCCGACACGATCAAAATACAGCGCCGGGAAGGTAGGGGCTTTGCCTCACTGATGCAGCCCGCTAAACCTTGTCCCGGCGTGCCGTTCGCGGTTTCCGCCGCTATGCGATAGTCCGAACGAGCTCCATCGCAATTAACGCGGCTGGATTTGCGGAGGTGGTGTCATAGACCTCCCCTTGCTCATGAGGTGGACGTTGCGCGTCGCTTGTTTGCGACCGCTATGATGCTCCTCCTGCGTCGCAAAACTGTCAAGCCAGATCAATCATCTGACGATCACATTTGACGAGCCGGGTTCCCGCGAAGGCCCGTTGTGTCAAGCGCTTCCGGGCGAAGTGAGGGATTTCCGAAGGCAGCCGGCATGGTGACGTTATGCCCCTGTTTTGCCCGACGATGCAAACGAATTTCGCAAAATCCGCATCGCGATGATGAAGGCCGATAAGCCATTGATTCCGCTATGCCCGGCTACTGTGCATGGGGTTGTTTTCGCACTTTCTGTCGATGGCCGGCCCCCGTCGCCTAGAGAAACATCTCCGCTAGGTCGACCGTCGACGCCTTTCCGATCTGGTCGAAGTTTCGCGCCAGCCAGTTGCGCGCCGCCGCGCGGCCCTCATCGCGCAGCCGGCACAACAGGCTCCATTCGGGGTGGAACTGCGTGGCCGTGCCGAGCTGCGACATCAGCGCGTCGTTGCCGATCCAATGCATGTACATGCGGCTGTGCCTGTTGCTGTCGAGCTCGCCGTCGTCGATCAGCCGGGTGGCGAAGGCGACCGCACGCATCTCCCGCATCAAGGACGAATTGAAGCTGATCTCGTTGATGCGGTGCAGGACATCGGCGGCACTGGCCGGCAGCTCGTCGCGCCGGATCGCCGTCACCTGCACGATGACGACGTCGTGGCTGCCCTTGCGGTAGATCAACGGATAGATCGCGGGATTGCCGAGATAGCCGCCGTCCCAGTAATGCTCGCCATCGATCTCGACGGCCTGGAAATAGGGCGGCAGGCAGGCCGAGGCGAGCACGGTTTCCGCCGTGAGCAGCGGGCTCTGGAACACCTTGATCTTGCCGGTGCGGACGTTGGTGGCGTTTAGAAACAGCTGCGGCGCCTCGGGCGAGGAATTGAGCCGGTCGAAATCGATCACGCGCTGCAGCAGCGCGCGAAGCGGATTGAAATGAAAGGGATTGAGCAGGTTCGGCGGCAGCGTGTGCGTCAGCGTATGGATGAAGGCGTGGACCGGATGATATTCCGGCGGCAGCTTCAGGGCCTGGATCCACTGGTTCAGCGGCGACATCAGATCGTACGCCATGTCCATGCGCGACACTTCGTACCAGAACGCGTGCAGGCTCTCCCGCGCGCCCTCCGCGCCGCCATGCGCCATGCCCGAGGCCATCGCCACCGCATTCATCGCGCCGGCACTGGTCGCGCTGATCGCCTCGATCGCGAGCCTGCCGTCCTCGAGCACCTGATCGAGCACGCCCCACACAAAGGCGCCGTGCGCGCCGCCGCCCTGGAGCGCGAAGTTGACGTTCTTGCAGTTCGTGGTCCCGCCGGCTGTCACTTTGCTTGCTTCTTGCCTCCCGTCCCTTCTTTCTCCAGCGCCTTGCGCACCTGCTTGAACTCCTCCAGCGAGGCCTTGTCGGCGCGGGGGAAGCGCAGGTCGAGCTTTTCCAGCTCTGCATTGATCACCGAGCCGATCACGACGCGGGCGAACCATTTGTGGTCAGCGGGCACGACGTACCAGGCCGCGTGGGAGGTCGCGGTGTGCCGGACGATGTCCTGGTAGACCGCCTGGTAACGCGGCCACAGCGCACGCTCCCTGATGTCGTCCATGGAGAACTTCCACTGTTTGGCCGGATCGTCCAGCCGCGCGAGGAAGCGCTCGCGCTGCTCTTCCTTGGAGATGTTGAGGAAGAACTTCAGCACCACGGTGCCGTTGCGGCAGAGATAGCGCTCGAAGGCGGAGATGTCCTCGAACCGCTCCTTCCAGATGTTCTTGGTGACGAGCCTTGGCGGCAGCTTCTCCTTGGCGAGAATCTCCGGGTGCACGCGCGTCACCAGGCATTCCTCGTAATGCGAGCGGTTGAAGATGCCGATATGGCCGCGCTCGGGCAGCGCGACCGCATGACGCCAGAGGAAGTCGTGGTCGAGCTCCTTGCTGCTCGGCGCCTTGAAGGCCGTGACCTCGCACCCTTGCGGGTTGATGCCCTCGAAGATCGCCTTGATCGCGGAGTCCTTGCCGCCGGCGTCCATGGCCTGGAATACGATCAGCAACGACCAGCGGTCCTGGGCGTAGAGCTTCTCCTGAAACGCGATCAGCCGCTTCTTGTTGGCATCGAGGATCGCCTGCGCCTTCTCCTTGTCGAGATCGCCCTTCTCGTCGGTCTTGTGGTCCTTGAGGTGAAACTTGCCCGAGCCATCGTAGCGAAACGGCGTGATGTAGCGGTCAAGCTCCTGGACGAGCGACTTGGACGGCTTTTTGCTCATGAGCGCGGGGCACCTTGCGTTGCAACTTCAATCGGTCGAGCAAGCTACCAAGGATGCCCTTGGGAAGGAATATGATGAAAAGCACGAGCAGCACGCCGTAGACGAGGTTGTCCCAGCCGACCGCCTTGGTGCCGAAACCGATGCGCAAGCTTTCCGCCAGCAGGATGGTGATGATGGCGCCGACGGTCGGACCGAGCGAGACGAACAGCCCGCCGACGATCGCGGCGAACACCATCTGCAGCGAGACCGCGATGCCGCTGACCGTGTCGGGCGTGATGAACATCTGGTACTGGCAGTAGATCGCGCCCGCCAAAGCCGTCATCAGCGCGCTGAGCAGCGTGATCTTCAGCTTCTCGGCAGTGACGTCGACACCGGCCGCAGCCGCGGCGTCCTCGTCCTCGGAGATCGCCTCCAGCGCATAACGCGCCATGCTGCGGTCGACCCAGTGCCAGACCACGATGCCGAACAGCCAAACCGCCAGCGCGATCAGGTACCAGGTGGTCTTGTCGTCGAATTGCAGCGCCAGCAGCCTGTTGCCGGACGCGCGGTTCGGGGTGTAGCCGAGCGAGCCGCCGGTATAGTCGCGCGTCGCGGTGATGACCTGGAGCACGATGCCTGACAGCGCCAGCGTCACCAGCACGAAATAATGCCCTGTGATGCGAAAGCGGAAGCAGGGATAGCCGACGATCATCGCCAGCGCGCCGGCCGCCGCCATGCTGATGGGAATGCCGATCCAGGGCGACAGTCCTGCGTGATTCCACAACAGCGCAGTGACGTAAGCGCCGATCCCCATGAAGCCGCCATGGCCGAGCGAGACGAGGCCGAACCGCCCCATCATCGACCAGGACGTATAGGCGAACGACCAGATCAGGATCAGCACCAGGATGTGCAGATGATAGGGATCGCGATAGACGAAGGGCAGCGCGACCAGCGCCGCCAGCCCCACGCCCCATGCAGCAAGCCGCCCCTGCCCCATCATCGGCGCCTCGTAAGCAGGCCCGCGGGCCGGATGAACATCATGACGATGAAGAACGCGAAGGCCAGCACATAGCCCCATTCGAGGTCGGAGAACAGGCCCCCGAGCGAGATGATCTCGGCGAACACGAAGGCGGCGATGAAGCCGCCGATGAAATTGCCGAGGCCGCCGAGCACGCAGATCAGGAAGGTGATCGGCCCGAACGACAGGCCGACGAAGGGATGAACGTCGTATTGCAGCACCAGCAGGCAGGCGGCGAGACCGGCGAGCGCGCCGCCGAGCGCCGACGTGATCAGGTAGATCCGCCTGGTGTCGACGCCCATCAGCGCCATGATCTGGCGGTCCTGCGAGATGGCACGGATCGCAGTGCCGGTGAAGGTACGCGTCATGAACAGATAGACCGCGACCATGCCGACCAGCGCGGCGGCGAACGAAAGCAGTCGTGCGTAGCTGAAATTCATGTCGCCGAAGGCGAGCACCGGCAGGCGGATGCCGAGATTGCGGAAGTCGATGCCGAAGGCAACGGTGGCAAAGCTCTGCAGCACGAACAGCACCCCGCCGGTCGCGAGCAGCTGGTTGATCGGTGGCGCGGTCAGCAGCGGCGCAATAACGAGGTAGTGCAGCGCCGCACCAAGCACGGCGACCAGCAGGATAGTGAGCGGGGCGGCGACGAAATAGCTGACACCGTAATACTGCACCATGAAATACATGCCGTACATGCCGATCATGACGAGCTCGGCGTAGCAGATCCAGGTCACGTCGATGACACCGAAGATCAGGTTGAGCCCGAGCGCGAGCAGCGCCAGCACGCCGCCGAGCAGGATGCCGTTGATGACGGCCTCCAGCAGGTAGATGTCGAATATGTCCAGGAACGCCTGCATGCCCATCACACCCCGAGATAAGCTTCCTTGACCGTGTCGCTCGCCAGCATCTCGGCCGAGGTGCCGGACGCGCGGATCGTGCCCGCCTCGATCAAATAGGCGCGATCGACCACCTTCAGCACCTGCTGCACGTTCTGCTCGACGATCAGCACCGTCAGCCCGCTGGCGCGGATCCGCTTCACCAACTCGAACACCTGCTGCACCACCACCGGCGCGAGCCCCGCCGAGGGTTCGTCGAGCAGCAACAGTTTCGGATTGGACATCATCGCGCGGCCGATGGCGCACATCTGCTGCTCGCCGCCGGACATGGTGCCGGCCATCTGGTGACGGCGTTCCTTCAGGCGGGGGAACAGGTCGAACACCACCTCCAGCCGCTCGGCGTACTGGTCCCGCGCCTCCTTCATGAAGGCGCCCATCTTGAGATTGTCGTCGACCGTGAGCTGCGGAAACAGCCGCCGGTTCTCCGGCACATGCGCAATGCCGAGGCTGACGATCTTGTGCGACGGTGTCGCGACGAGGTCGACGCCCTCCATCCTGATCGATCCGCGCGAGGGACGGATCAGGCCGGAGATGACGCGCATCAGGGTGGTCTTGCCGGCACCGTTCGGGCCGATCACGCCGACGGCTTCGCCGGCCTTCACGTCGAGGTTGACGTCGAACAGCGCCTGGAAGGTGCCATAGCCGGCATTGAGGCCGCGAAGCTCCAGCATCGCCTAGCCCCCTGCGCGGCGGCGCGCTTCGGCGGCCGCGGCCTGCGTGGTCTCGGCGTCGGTGCCGAGATAGACCTCGATGACGCGCGGATCGCCGGCGACCGCGCTCGGCAGGCCTTCCGAGATCTTTTCGCCGTGATCGAGCACCATGACGCGGTCGACGACTCGCATCAGGACACCCATGATGTGCTCGACCCAGATGATGGTGATGCCGAGCTCGTCGCGGATGTTGCGCAGCATGTCCGCAGCCTGGTCCATCTCGGCCTCGTCGAGACCGCCGAGGCTCTCGTCGGCGAGCAATAGCTTTGGCGCGGTGGCGAGCGCCTTCGCCAGCTCCAGCTTCTTCAGCCCCGCTGCGCCAAGCCCATCGACGCTAGCATGGCGGTCGGTCGGCAGGCCGACCATCGCCAGCGACCGCTCGGCCGCCTCCTCCGCCTTGGCGCGGCTGTGGCGGCCCTGGCCGTAGAAGCCGGCAAGCGCGACGTTCTCGAAAATGCTGAGGCGGCGGAACGGCCGCGGGATCTGGAAGGTCCGCCCGATGCCGCTGTTGATGATCCGGTGCGGCGCAAGGCCCGCAATCTCGTGCCCGGCGAACAGGATCGATCCGGAGGTCGGCGCCAGCGTGCCGGACAGCATGTTGAAGATCGTGCTCTTGCCCGAGCCGTTGGGACCGATCAGGCCGAGGATCTCGCCCTGATCGACCCGGAACGAGACGTTGTTCACGGCGGTGAAGCCGCCAAACCGCTTCACCAATCCGCTGACTTCCAACACCGCAGAACCCCGCTATTGGTTGCTGTAGGTGGTGCCCTTGGGCAGCGGCAGCACGGCCTCGCGCTGCGCCTGGCTCTTGGGCCACACCACATAGGACTTGTCGTCGACGTATTGGATCACGACCGGGAACGAGCGCTCGTTCTGGCCGGCCATTGGCGAACCCTCGCCGTGGAATTTGACGCCGAAGCCGAGCATGGTGCCGCCTTCGGGTATGTCGGTGTCCAGTGCTGCCTTGCGCAGGGAATCGGGATCTACGCCGCCATACTTCTTGATCGCTCGCGGCAGCACGTCGTTCAGGAACAAATAGGTGTTGGACGCAGCCATGCCGACATGGGCCGAACGGATGGCGACACCCGGCTTGCGCTTGTCGAACTCCTCGCCGACCGCCTTGATGATCGGCGGTAGCTTCGGATCCATGCTCTTCTGGTTGGCGAGCCAGATCGAGATCGGATCGGTGTTGAAGACGTAGTTTACGTCGGCGCCCAGGCCTTCCTTCAACTTCTCATAGACCCCGTAGCCGGCGCCATGTCCTACCAGTGCGCCGAACTTCAGCCCCTGCTCGCGGGCTTGCCGGAGCAACAAGGTGATGTCGGGATTATAGCCGGTATGGAACACCACATCCGGCTTGGCCCGCTTCAGCTTGGTGACCAACGCAGACAGATCCGGGGCCGTCGCCGAATAGCCCTCTCTGAGCACGATGTTGAAACCGGCCTTCTTGGCACCGGCCTCGTTGCCTTTGGCAACGTCGACGCCGTAGGCGCCGTCCTCGTGGATGATGGCGACGCGCAGGTCCTTCGGGTCCTTGCCCAGCTTTTCCTTCGCATTCTGCGCGATGAAGTCCATCGTCATCATGCCGAACTGGTCGCCGGAGGCCTGCGGGCGAAACACGTATTTGTAGTTCTTGTTCTCCAGCACCGCCGACGAAATGCATGTCGTGATCCACATGAACTTCTTCAGCTGCTCGACCCGCGCGGCCACCGGCACGCATTGCGCCGAGGAGAAGAAGCCGAGCAGCATGTCGACCTTTTCCTGCTCGATCAAACGGATCGCTTCATTGATGGCGATATCCGGCTTGCTCTGAGCATCGGCATAGATCGCCTCGATCTTGTAGCCTTCGACGTCTTTCGCGCTGTACTGATCCAGCATGATCCTTGCGCCGGTATATTGCAGCTCCGAACCGCCGCCGGCGAGCGGGCCGGTCAGATCGTAGATGACGCCGATCTTGAGCTTCTTCTCTTGGGCCGCGGCAGACACCGCCAAGCCCGTCGCTGATATCGCGACCAACAGCCCCCGTACCAAGCGGGCAGCCATGCGCAGGCGCATCAAAACCTCCCTGGACGATTTGTGCATTGCATTCTTGGTGCAATTCTTCGGCCCATCACATGGGCTGCGCGCGGCGATGTCAAGCCTCGCGCATCAGCGGGCTGCGAACTGCTGCTCGACGAAGGCCGTGACAAATCGCGGCATGGACGGCCTGAGATCGCTGGTCCCGCGCACGAGGTGAATAGCGGACAGCTCCGGCTCGGTCTCGCGCGCAAGGGTGGCTTCGATCCGGGCGCGAGCCACATCACCCGGAATGTCCAGGTTAATGACCTGCAACATCGCGATCGTGGGGCCCGTGACCACGCAATGCCAGCCCGGCTCGATCCGATAGTCGGTCGCGGTCAGGCCGGTCTCCTCGCCGACCTCGCGGACGACGCTGCCGGGAATGTCGAGCGCGCCGTCCCTGACATCGTCGAGATCCGGCGTTCCCGAAGGGAAGTAAATGCGGCCCGCATTGGCGGTGTGGGGCGCCATCTCGCCCATGATGAAGGCGCCGTCGGAGGCGCGCAGCGCGCCCATGCCGAAGCCGTTGAACACGGCCTTGTCGGGAAAGCCCCAGTCGCGCCAGGCGAGGAAGCTTGCGAAATCCGTCTCGAAATAGGTCGCCGTCAGGTGACCGTCGTCGAACACGGCGTCGCGCCCGAGCAGGATGCGGCCGTTCCAGATTTTCGGCCGCTCGCGCTGCTTCTCGGCGAAATGCGCCGCGATCTCGGCGCGCCGTTCCTCGGCGAACGGCCACACGATCGGCCGCACCGCAAGATCGAGCGTCGCGACGCGATGTATGACCGGTGACGTCATGACGCCTGATATCACGCCATGGCGTCGGCTATTTGGCACTCCCCGTTGTCTTCTTGGCCTGCTCGACGAATTTGTTGGTGAAGGTCTTGCTGACGTCGATCTTGGCGTTCGCCACCTCGGGCGAGCCGACGCTGAACACTGCAAGCACGGCGTCGGCGCCCTTCGGGTCCATCTTGCCGGTCTCGGAATACATCGGGATCGTATTCTTCAGTGCGGCAAGATAGAGGTCCTTGTTCTTGCCGACGGTTTGCTCGGGCATCTTCGCCATGATCTCCTCCGGCGTATGCGAATGGATCCAGGAGAGCGTGGCGAGGATCGCATTGGTGAGCGCCTGCGCCTCCTTCTCATGGCCGTTGATCCAGGCCACGGTCGAATACAGCGCGCCGCCCGGATATTCGCCGCCGAACGTCTCCAGCGTGTCCTTCTGGGTACGGGTGTCCGAGAGGATACGCAGATCCTTGTGGCTGCCCTGCAGGACGGTCACGGACGGATCGAGCATCACCGCCGCGTCGATCTGGCCCTGCTCCATTGCGGCCACCGCAGTGGCGCCGAGGCCCACCCCGATCACGGCGACGCTGGTGGGATCGAGCCCGTTCTTCTTGAGCATATATTTCAGGAAGAAGTCGGTGGAGGAGCCGGGCGCACTGACGCCAACCTTCTTGTTGGCGAGATCCTTGACCGACTTGATGTCGTTGGTGCGCGAGGGCGCGACCACCAGAACGAGGCCGGGATAGCGGTCGTAAACCACGAAGGATTGCAGCTCCTGCTTCTTGGCGGCGAGGTTGACGCAATGGTCGAAATAGCCGGAGACCACGTCGGCGCTGCCGCCGAGCACGGCTTTGAGCGCATCCGAGCCGCCCTTGAGGTCGACGAGCTCGACACTGACGCCGGCCTTCTCGTATTCGCCGAGCTGCTTGGCCAGTACCGTCGGCAGATAGCACAGGCAGGAGCCGCCGCCGACCGCGATGGTGACCTTGCTTTGCGCCGCGGCAAGCGAGGTGGTGAGCGTCAGCGCGAGCAGTGCGCCGGCGAGCCTGGCAATCGTGTTCTTCATTGGTTTCCTCCGTTCGGCCGCCGGCACCATAGAGCAGCGGGCCTGGCTTGAGAAGCTCCGCCTGAGCGGGCTGGCCATCAGCCCCTCGGCGCAATAGCGGTGCCCAACACACGTCCGCGATCGCATCGACGCGATCAAATAGACCTGCTTCCTACCCCCGCCCGTCCGACGCGGCCGGCCGCCACACCAGGAGGCGCCGCTCCACCAAGGTGACGCCGAAATCGATCAGGATGACGAAGGCCGACAGCACGAACATGCCGGCGAACACGCCGGCGACATCGAAGATGCCCTCGGCCTGCTGGATCAGATAGCCGAGCCCGGCCGCCGATCCCAGATATTCGCCGACCACCGCGCCGACCACGGCAAAGCCGACGGAGGTATGAAGCGACGAGAACATCCACGACAGCGCCGACGGCCAATAGACATGCTGCATCAGCTGCCGCTCGCTCATGCCGAGCATGCGGCCGTTGTCGAGCACGGTCCGGCTGACCTCCTTGACGCCCTGATAGACGTTGAAGAAGACAATGAAGAACACCAGGGTGACGCCGAGCGCGACCTTGGACCAGATGCCGAGCCCGAGCCACAGCGCGAAGATCGGCGCCAGCACGACACGCGGCAGGGCGTTGACCATCTTCACATAGGGGTCGAACACCGCGGCGACCAGCGGCTGGCGCGCGAACCAGAAGCCGACCAGGACGCCGCCAAGCGATCCGATCACGAAGGCGAGGATCGATTCCGCGAGGGTGATGCCGAGGTGCTTCCAGATCACGCCGGAGGCGAACCATTTCACGATCTGGCTGAACACGTCCAACGGGTTGGAAAAGAAGAACGGCGGCAGCAGGATCTTGCCGAACACGGGAACGGTCGACAGCACCTGCCACAGCACCAAGCCGACGACAGCGACCAGGATCTGCAGCGCAAACAGCGTCGTGCGCGACATCAGACCACCTCCGCCGCCTGAGTGGACTGTGCGTACCCCTTCATCACCTCGTCCTTCAGCACGCTCCAGATCTCGCGATGGAGCGCATGGAATTCCTTGTCGAGGCGCACCTCGAAAATGTCGCGCGGGCGGGCCAGGCCGACGCGCCAGTCGCCGATGATGCGCGAGGATGGCCCCGCCGACATGATCACGACGCGGTCGGCGAGCGCGATGGCCTCTTCGAGATCGTGGGTGACGAACAGCACGGCCTTGCGGTCGGCACTCCACAGATCGAGCAGCAGATTGCCCATGACCTGGCGCGTCTGCGCATCGAGCGGCCCGAACGGCTCATCCATCAACAGGATCTTCGGATCGCGGATCAGCACCTGCGCCAGCGCCACGCGCTTGCGCTGGCCGCCCGAAAGCATGTGCGGATAGCGGTTCGCGAAGGCGCCGAGGCCGACGGCGGTCAGCCATTTTTGCGCCTGCGACAAGGCTTCAGCGCGCGGCGTGCCCTTGACCTCGAGTCCGATCGCGACATTGTCGAGCGCAGTCTTCCAGGGGAACAGCGCATCAGCCTGGAACAAATAGCCGGCATCCCGATTCAGCCCCGCCAATGGCTGGTCGAAAATCCTGACGCTGCCCGCGGCGGGCTTGAGCAGGCCCGCCGCGACGTTGAGCAGCGTCGATTTTCCGCACCCTGTGGGCCCGACAATGGCGACAAACTCGCCCTGTGCCACCGCGAGATGGGCCTTCTCCACCGCCGTATAGACCCGGCCGTCCCCCAGCCGGAACGCAACCTTGGCATCTTCCAGCGCCACTGCCGTGGGCGTCGTCATGTGCTTCCTCCAACTCAGGCCGATGCCTTAGCCGCTCGTGCGGCCAAGTTCAATCGAGGCGCCGGGCGTGCTACGCATGTCGTTCTGCCGCGCTCTTACCCTCCCCTGGAGGGGGAGGGTCGGCTCACATGAGCGCAGCGAAATGTGAGACGGGGTGGGGTGACAGTCTCTCCACAGAGGCAGTGCCCGAGTGGACAGATTACCCCACCCCGCTCGCGCTGCGCGCGATCGACCCTCCCCCTCCAGGGGAGCATAAAAGAAAAGAGAGCTCTCCCACGATGTCTTCCAAGCTGGCGATCAGCTACCAGCACGTCACCAAGCGCTTCGGCTCCCTTGCAGCCGTCGATAACGTGTCGCTCGACATCGCCGCGGGCGAGTTTGTGGCGATCGTCGGCGGCTCGGGCTCGGGCAAGACCACGCTGCTGCGGCTCGCCAACCGGCTGATCGAGGCCGACAGCGGCACCATCACCGTCGAAGGCGAGGACGTGCGGAATGTCGATCCGGTCGCGCTTCGGCGCCGGGTCGGCTACGTCTTCCAGAGCGGCGGGCTGTTTCCGCATCTGAGCGTCGCCGACAATATCGGCATCACGCCGAAGCTGCTCGGCGAGCCGGCTGCGGCCGTTGCAGGCCGCGTCGACGAGCTGCTGGAGCTCGTGCAGCTCGACCGCGCAACGCATCGCGACCGGCTGCCCGAGGCGCTCTCCGGCGGCGAGCGCCAGCGCGTCGGCGTGGCGCGGGCGCTCGCGGCAAGGCCCCGCATCGTGCTGATGGACGAGCCGTTCGGCGCGCTCGATCCCCTCACCCGCGATGCGCTCGGCGACGATTATCGCGCGCTGCACCGCAAGCTCGGCCTGACCACCGTGATGATCACCCATGACATGACCGAGGCGATCCTGCTCGCCGACCGCATCGCAGTGATGCGCGGCGGACGATTGCTCGCACAGGGTACGGCTGCGGAGCTCTCGAGCAGCAGCGACGAGTACGTGCTCGAGCTGTTGCGTACCCCGCGGCGCCAGGTCGAGCGGCTGAATGCGTTGCTGCCGATGGGCGGTGCGGCATGAGCCTCTTCACCGATCCGCGCTGGGGCGAGGCGCTGTCGCATCTGCCGGACTACCTCGGCAACCATGTGCGGGTGAGCCTCGCCGCCCTCGCGCTTGGCCTCGCCGTGAGCCTGCCGCTGGCGATCCTGACGCGCAACCGTCCGGCGCCACGCGGCATCCTGCTCGCGTTGGCCAGCATCGTGCAGACCGTACCCGGGCTGGCGCTGCTCGCGCTGTTCTATCCGCTGCTGCTGCTGGCTGCTTCCGTCACGCTGGCCTGGTTCGGAATATCCTTTTCGGCGTTCGGCTTCCTGCCGGCGATGCTGGCACTGGCGCTCTATTCGATGCTGCCGGTGCTGCGCAACGGCATCACCGGCCTCAACGGCATCGATCCCGCGCTGATCGAGGCTGCCGAGGGCGTCGGCATGACCGCGCGGCAATCGCTGCTGATCGTCGAGCTGCCGCTCGCGCTGCCGGTGATGATGGCCGGCATCCGCACCGCGGCGGTGTGGGTGATCGGCACCGCGACGCTGTCGACGCCAATCGGGCAGACCAGTCTCGGCAATTACATCTTCGCCGGCCTCCAGACCCAGAACTGGGTCTTCGTGCTGTTCGGCTGCATGGCTTCCGCCCTGCTCGCGCTCGCAGTCGACCAGTTGCTCGGCCTGATCGAGAGCGGCCTGCGCCGCCGCAGCCGCGCGCGCAGCGGCCTCGGGGCGCTCGGAATCGCGGCGCTGGTTGCAGCAACGCTGGTGCCGACCATGGGGCGCTCGTCGTCAGGCTACGTGGTCGGCGCCAAGACCTTCGCCGAGCAATATGTCCTGTCGGCATTGATGAGGGACCGCCTCAAGGCGGCGGGCCTCTCGGCGACCGCACGCTCCGGCCTCGGCTCCAGCGTGATCTTCGGGGCGCTGAAGGCCGGCGACATCGATCTCTATGTCGACTATTCCGGCACGCTCTGGGCCAACCAGCTGCATCGCACCGACATCAAGCCGCGCGCCGAACTGGTGGCGGAATTGAAGACGGCGCTCGCCAAGGACGACATCACCCTGCTCGGCGAGCTCGGCTTCGAGAACGCCTATGCGCTGGTGATGCCAAGACGACGCGCCGATGCGCTCGGCATCCGAACCGTCGCCGATCTCGCCGCACATGCGGCCACGCTGTCGATTGCCGGCGACTACGAGTTCTTCTCGCGCCCCGAATGGGCAGCGCTGCAAAAGGCCTATGGGCTGCAGTTCCGCGCCCAGCGCCAGATGCAGCCGGACTTCATGTATGCGGCCGTGGCCAGCGGCGAGGTCGACGTCATCGCCGGCTACACCAGCGACGGCTTGATCGCCAAATACGAGCTCACAGCGCTCGACGATCCCAAACACGCGATCCCGCCCTACGACGCGATCCTGCTGCTCGCGCCGAAGCGCGCCGGAGACGAGCGACTGCAGGCGGCGCTCAAGCCATTGCTCGGCAAGATCGACATCGCCACCATGCGCGAGGCGAACCTGCGCGCCAGCGGCAATGATGCGAATTCATCGCCCGATGCTGTGGCGAAGTGGTTGTGGGAGAAGATCAAGCAGTAGGTCCGCCGCCGCTTGATGAGCACCTCAGGGGTGACGGTCGAAGAGTTGCGTCCGCGATCCAAGCGAGAGGCTACAGCCCCCGGATCATCCCCGCGTCGATCAGCAGCCGGTTCAGCCGCCGCGCCTCGGCGCCATCCTTGCAGCCGTAAAAGATGCCTTTGCAGCGGAGCATGATCTCCTTCTGCTCGGCAAAGGACGGATCGAGCGGGATGCCGGCGGCTTCCTGAACCACCAGCGGCAGATAGGGACCGTCAATCGTGTCCATCACGGCCTGGCTTCCGACCGGTTCGAAATTGATGGCGTCGATGGCATAATAGGTCGCGTAGAGGCGCGGATCGTAGGCGTCGAGCTTCTTGCCGATGGCGCCCTCGTCGAGCCCGGGCTCGAGGATGGCAGCCGCAAACTCCGGCTGATGATCGCCGTAGCGCACGATCAGGAATGGCTCGCCGGGAAAGGTCTTCTTCAAACCGGCAACGAACGCCTTGTACTGCTCTGCGCTCATGGTCTGGCGGCGCAGATATTCATCGATGGACGGCACATTGCCCGGCGCGCGCCAATTCGGCAGCAGATCGGGACGGAAGCGGGTCTCCCAGGGGAAGTGGTTGGCACCGAGATAGATGAAGGCGAACAGCGGCTTGTTCGGCGGCTGCTGGCCGATCAGCTGAAGCGCCTTGTCGTAGAAGAAGCTGTCGGGCTCGACACCCTTGGCGCCCAGATCCTTGGAATCGAGGAAGCGCTCGATTCCCGTCGTCATCTGGAAGCTGCGCGCGCCCATGAAGCCGCCATGGGCGGGATAGAGCGACAGCGTGTCATAGCCGCAGCGGCGCAGCGCCAGCGGCAGGCCGCGCTCGACCCGGTTCGAGGCGATGCGCGTGACGAAATAGGCGAAGCGGCCGAATGAACGCGAGGAAAGCCCTGCGAGCACGTTATACTCGGTGAACCAGCTCGGCCCGCCATTGCTCTCGGCGAGGAACGTGCGCTGCTTGCCGTCCCACGATTTGAAATAGTCGCCATAGCGCGGCGGCACCTTGATGCCCTGGGCGGCGCGGATGTCGAAGCTCGATTCATCATGGATCATGATGATGTTGGGCCGGCGGCCAGCCGGGTGGCAGGCATCGACCAGCGGCATGTTGAGCCGCTCGCCGGTCGAAGCAGACGCCTCCATGAAGCCGTATTGCGCAAAATCGGAGACGGCCGTGACGCCCGAGCGGAAGAATTTCGAGAGATAGCCGTCGTCGTAATAGCCGCGCCAGGCCTCGTCCGGGTGATAGAGCGAATAGCAGACCAGGGCGGCAAGGCAGGCGAGCTTGCAGGCGAGCGCCGGCAGGCGGCGGATGCGGAACGGATCGAGCCACCACAGCGCATACATCAGCGGCAGCGTGACCAGACCGGCCAGGATCACCGACCAGCGCAAGTTCGGGAAGATCGTGAACAGGAACGCGACGGAGTCGCCGTCGATCATCATCAGGTCGATGAAGTTGACCGTCATCTGCACGACGTCGTGCTTGAGCCGCGACAGCAGCACCAGCACGACCACCATGGTCAGCGACAGCGCACCCGACAGCGCGGGGCGACGCAGCAGCGTGATCCAGAAGAAGTTGAGGATGCCCCAGGCAAGCGCGAAGGACAGGCGCGAGCCGAAATCGGTCTCGGTCTCGTACATCAGGGCGAGTGCCGCCAGATGCGGCGCTGCAACCGCGAGCAGCCGCCAGATGCCGAGCGCGGCGACGCTCGCCAGCACGGCCGTCGTGGCAGAAGGACCTGGATTCGGCGCGGACGCCATCGACGACACGCAACTTCTGGTCCGGCGCGGTGATGCCAAGCCTGGCTGGCCGACCCAAAAACAGCCAGGGCGTCCGGAGCAGCCGGAAGCCTGCACCGTGTCATAAAACTGTAACGGAATGGTCAAGGAGAGGCAACGCGCGGCGCGGTCCGACCTTCGCTTAATGTTAGCGGGCTGCGCCGTACGGCATCGACCAGAGCCGCTGGCCCGCTAGGGCTTTGCGATACCTGCGATGAACAGGTCGATCACCCCCTCCGCCATCCGCTCGATCTCGCCCTCCCCGACGCCCCAGCGCGGGAAATGGCCGTCGAGATTCATGCGGGCGAAACCGTAGACGAGGGCGCGCCCGGCGATCTGGATACGCTTGAGGTCGGCCGACCGCAGCAGGCCTTGCTCTGCCGCGTCGACCAGCATCTGCTCCGTCAGCGCGATCAGCTCGGCGTTGTCTCGTGTCAGGTCCGGCGAGCTGCCATGGGCAAAATAGCGCCCGGTCGAGATGATCTCGAAATGCGCGGGATTGCGCATGGCCCAACGCAAATAGGCGAGACCGAAGGCGCGGAAGCGGGCGAGCGGGTCGGCGGCCGGAGCCTCGCGCAGCGCCGCATCGATCTCGGCGCGAAAGCGCCGCTGCGCCTCCTCGGCCGAGGCCGCCATGAGCGCATCGCGGTTGGGAAAGTGTCGGAACGGCGCCCCCGGCGAGACCGCGGCCCGGCGCGCGGCCTCCCGCACCGAGACTTCGGCGCCTTCCGCTGCGAGTTGCAGCGCAGCATCGATCAACACGCGGCGGAGGTCGCCGTGATGGTACGGCCGGGCTTCGGTGGCAGGGCGGCGGGCGCGTGGCTTGGACGGCTGATGGACAGGCATGGATCTTTCTAGCCTCACCCGAACGTGAATGTAAGCAATGATTACACCGTTGACGGCGCCTTTAACGCCAAATGTAATCGATGATTACATAGGGAGGAGATCGCCATGTCCGAACGTCGAAGCTGGCTCGAAGGCTGGCGCCTGCTGGCCGTTCTCTGCGTGAGCCTCGTCGCACTCAGCCTATGGATCGCCTCGATGCGGCAGTTCGAGGTCGAGGGCGTTCGCACGGTGATCCGCTTCACGGCGCGAAGCTCGCTCCTGTTGTTCTGCCTCGCCTTCAGCGCCGCGGCGCTGGCGCGGCTGTGGCCCAATGCCTGGACGCGCTGGCAGAAGCGCAACCGTCGCTATCTGGGCCTCAGCTTCGCGGCCTCCCACGCCATCCACGCGGCGGCGATCATGACGTTTGCCGGGATGGATCCGGCCGGATTTGCCGAGGCCACCTCGGCAGCCTCCTACGTCTTCGGCGGCATCGGCTACGGCTTCATCATCGCAATGGGCGCGACATCGTTCGACCGCACCGCCGCACTGATCGGCCCGCGCGCCTGGCGGGCCCTGCACCTTGTGGGCGGCTATTACCTCTGGCTCCAGTTCATGGTCTCGTTCGGCAAGCGCGTGCCGACGATGCCGCTCTATGCCGCCTTCTTGCTTCCGCTGCTCATCGTGCTGGCGCTGCGCATGATTGCGATGGCCCGCGATCCGCGTGGGCAGACCGTCCCGGCGGGCTGATGCGACGCCGTATTTGGCAGGAGCCGAGCCGCTCAACTGCGCTTCAGGCCGCGGAAAGAATGAGAGAGCGATGTCTCGCCGAGACGAAAAGAGCGAGACCGCTGTTTGCGATCTCGCTCGACCATAGCCGCCAAGGTCCAAGATTTGGCTTGGCGAGCGAAGCTTGAATTTCGCTCGTCATTCCGGGGCGCGCGCTGAGCGCGAACCTGGAATGACGGCGCAGACGTCAGTTCTTGCTCTTGTCGACCAGCGCGCCCTTCTTGATCCAGGGCATCATGTCGCGCAGCTTCGCGCCGACTTCCTCGATCGGGTGCTCGGCGAGCTTGGCACGGGTCGCCTTGAACGAGGTCTGGTTGACCTTGTTCTCGAGCATCCAGTCGCGGGCGAACTTACCGCCCTGGATGTCGGCCAGAACCTTGCGCATCTCCTTCTTAGTCTCGTCGGTGATGATGCGCGGGCCGGTGACGTACTCGCCGTACTCGGCGGTGTTGGAGATCGAGTAGTTCATGTTGGCGATGCCGCCTTCATAGATCAGATCGACGATCAGCTTCACTTCGTGCAGGCACTCGAAATAGGCCATCTCCGGCGCATAGCCGGCTTCGACCAGGGTCTCGTAGCCGCCCTTGATCAGCTCGACCAGGCCGCCGCAGAGCACCACCTGCTCGCCGAACAGGTCGGTCTCGCACTCTTCCTTGAACGTGGTCTCGATGATGCCGGCGCGGCCGCCGCCGATGGCGGAGGCGTAGGACAGGCCGAGGTCGTGGGCGTTGCCCGAGACGTCCTTCGCAATTGCGATCAGGCAGGGCACGCCGCCGCCGCGCTGATATTCCGAGCGCACGGTGTGGCCGGGGCCCTTCGGCGCGATCATCAGCACGTCAAGGTCGGCACGCGGATCGAGCAGGTTGAAGTGAACGTTGAGGCCGTGCGCGAACACCAGGGCAGCGCCCTTCTTCATGTTGTCGTGCAAGTGCTCGCGGTAGATGTCGCCCTGGAGCTCGTCCGGGGTCAGCATCATGACGAGGTCGGCCCATTTGGCAGCTTCCGCAACTTCCAGCACCTTGAAGCCGGCGGCTTCCGCCTTCTTCGCCGAAGCCGAACCCTTGCGCAGCGCAATGGCGACTTCCTTGACGCCGGAATCCTTCAGGTTGAGCGCATGGGCGTGACCCTGGCTGCCGTAGCCGACGATGGCGACCTTCTTGCCCTTGATCAGGTTCAGGTCGGCGTCGCGATCGTAATAAACACGCATAGGTCGTTTCCTCGTTCAGGGCCGAAATCGGCCAATGGTCAGTGTCCGAAGGGTGAAATTTGCGGATTTCGGGGGCTGTCTAGAGCATTTTCAGCCCTGAGGGAAACCCGTTTCTGCATGGAAATCCGCGACATCATGCATCCATGAAAACGGGGTAGAGGGAGGCCAGCAGCAGGATCGCCATCAGGATGTTGAAGGCGCGGACCAGCCGCTCGGAAGTCAGAACCGGCCGCAATGCGGTACCGAATAGCGCCCAGACCACCGTCGAGACCGTGCCGACGACGAGGCTGATCACGGTCTGAATGGCGATGTTGAGCGGGAATTGGGCGATCGCCGCATAGGCAGTGATGGTACCGATCACGATCACCCAACCCTTGGCATTGATCCACTGGAACATGGCCGCGCCCCAGAAGGTCATGGGGCCGCGGCCATTCTCCTCGCCCGGCTTGGCCGGACCGGCCATGGCGATCACAGCGGCGAGATAGATCAGATAGGCGGCACCGGCATATTTCAGGATGGTCTGGAGGATCGGATAGGCCAGGAACACGGAGCCGAGCCCGAGGCCGACCGCGGCGACCATGAAGGCGAAACCGAGCACGATGCCGACGATGTGCGGGATGGTGCGCCGGAAGCCGTAGGTCAGGCCGGAGGACAGCAGCATGATGTTGTTCGGCCCAGGCGTGAAATACATCACGACCATGAAGACGAGGAAGGCGTAGAGCAGCGAGTACGTCATCATCACCCTCACGCAGTCTTCGGTAGAACTTGCGGGCGCTTCGCCAGCACCATCACGGCGATCCCAAAGATCACGGTCAGCATGCCGGCGAGGCGCAGCGGCCCGAACCGTTCGCCGAACACGATGCTGGAGGCCGCCGAGCCCACGAACGGCACCAGCAGTGCGAACGGCACGACTTGCGCAGCCGGATAGTCGCGCAGGAGGCGGCCCCAGAGCCAATAGGCAATACTGGTGGAAATGCCGCCGAGCAGCAGCATGCAGAGCGCTGACGCGAGCGACATGTGCGTCAGCGACGTCCAGGTCGGCGCCGGTCCGTTGGCGATCAGCGCCAGCACGAACAGCGGCACGGCCGAGGCGAGGCAGAGCCAGGCGAAGAGATCGAACATCGGCACGCCGCGGGCGCCGCGCAGCAACAGATTGCCGATGGCGAAGCTGAGCGGCGAGACCATCAGAACCGCGAAGGCGCCGACGCTGAAATCATAGCCGACGGTGCCGCAGATCATCAAAAGGCCCGCCGCGGCAACGACGATCCCCAGAGTCTGCACCGGCGTCGGCCGCTCACCGAACGCGAGCGCGGCAAAGCCGATCGTGAACAGCGCCTGGCTCTGCACCACGACGGAGGTCAAACCCACCGGCACGCCGTGGGCGATACCATAGGCCTGAGACAGGAACTGACCCAGGAACAGCGTGAAGCTGATCGCAATCAGCAGTGACCAGGCGATCTTCGGCTTGGAAATGAACAGGCACGGCACCGCAGCGATGGTGAAGCGCAACGCCGTCATCAGCTCCGGCGACAGCTCGTCGAGCGCGATCCGGCTCGCCACGAAGGCAAGCCCCCAGATGATCGCCACCATGACGGCGATGAGGATGTCGGCCGGCTTCATTGTTGTTTCCGGTTCTGCTTTGTCTCGCAGCCCTGTTTGTTGTTCTGGTCTAGCCTTGCTCGCCGGCTTTCGGTTTCCGCAGCAGATACGTGCCGTGCATCGGCGCGTGGTAGTCGGCCGCGACCAGGGCGAAGCCGACGTCGGTCAGCATCCGCTCCATCACCCAGCCGAAGGTGGAATATTCATCGCGCATGTGAGTCACCACGCCCTCGCGGGAGAAATCGTGGTTCTTGATCTGGAAGTCGGCCCATTGCTCGACGTCACGCTCGATCGCGTCGGGCATCGATGAGTAAACGATGTCGCGGAGATAAAATGTCGCCCCGGGCTTGAGCGCGCGAAAAATCCGCGACATCGCCACCGCCTTCCAGAAATCCGGCAGGTGGTGCAGCGTGAACTCGCTCACGATGAGATCGTAGGATTCCGGCCGGTAGGCGAAGCTGAGCAGGCCGGCGGATTGGGTGCGCACGGGCGCCTTGCGGTCGCGGGCGTAGATCTCGGCGAGCGCCAGCATGGCCGGGGAAATGTCGATGGCGTCGACGTCGGCCCCCATCAACGCCGCTTCGGTGGCGAGCACGCCGTTGCCGCAGCCGATATCGGCGATGCGCCAGCCGCGCTGGACCCCGAGCATCTTCAGCGCGGCGCGCGCGCGCAGATCGGCATCGTCATGGTTGTCGTAGATCGAGGCCACAGCGGGCTCGATCCCCATCCGGTTCCGCTCGTTGTAGTACCAGTCGCGCGCCAACATGGCTCACATCCCTTCAGGCCCGCGACCTATCGCGGCAACACCCGTGCGCGACACCTCGACGAGGCCGAGCGGGCGCATCAGATCGATATATTGATTGATCTTGTCCGTATTGCCTGTGATCTCGAACACAAAGCTCTCGGTGGTGGCGTCGATCACACGGGCGCGGAACGCATCCGCCAGCCTGAGCGCCTCGACCCGATGCTCGCCCTGCCCGCGCACCTTGACCATCGCCAACTCGCGCTCGATCGAGCGCTTGGTCTGGGTCATGTCGACGACCTGGTACACCGGGATCATGCGGTCGAGCTGGTTCTTGATCTGCGCGATCACCATCGGCGTGCCCGTGGTGACGATGGTGATCCGCGACAGATGCTTCTGGGCCTCAGTCTCCGAGACCGTGAGGCTCTCGATGTTGTAGCCGCGCCCCGAGAACAGGCCGATGACGCGCGCGAGCACGCCCGGCTCGTTCTGCACGAGCACCGCAAGCGTATGCGTCTCGTTGGGATCGTGACGGTCCTCGATGAAATAGGCGGATGCGGGCTGGTTCATTGTCGTCCCCTCTTGTCTCTCCGTCACGCCGTCGCCGGCGCGTCCGTCCCGACCCAACGGCGGAACAGATCGAAATCGATATTGCCGCCGGACAGCACGAGACCGACGCGCTTGCCCTTCAGCTTGCTCTTTTCCTGCAGCGCCGCCGCCAGCGCGGCAGCTCCAGCGCCTTCGGCGAGATTGTGCGTGTCGGTCCAATAGGCGCGGATCGCGAGCGCGATCTCATCGTCCGTAACCTGGGCGATCCGCGAGGCGCCCTTGCAAACAAGCGCAACAGCTTCCGCGTCCGGAAAGCGTGTCGCCACGCCATCGGCCAGCGTATCACTGGTCTCGGTCGTTACGACCTTGCCGGCCGCGAACGAAAGTGCATATGACGGCGCCTCGGTCGATTGCACACCGATGATCTCCGTCTTCAGGCCCAGCAAGTCGCGCACCAGGATGCAGGCGCTGATACCGGAGCCCTGCCCGATCGGAACGTAGAGCACGTCGAGATCCGGCACCGCGCGGAACAGTTCCAGTGCGTAGGTCGCCACCCCCAGCACGAGGTCAGGGTGGAACGACGGCACCATGTGCAGGCCTTCGAGCTGCGCGCGGCGCCCGGCTTCTTCGCGCGCCAGCTGGAAATCGTCGCCGTGCTCGACCAGATCGGCGCCGAACGCGCGCATGGCATGGTTCTTCTCAACCGAATTGCCTTTTGGCACATAGATCACGGCGGGCACGCCGTGACGCCGCGCCGCGAAAGCAAGACTCTGGCCATGATTGCCGCGGGTGGCCGAGATGATGCCCGGCACGTTCGGCCGCTCTCGCTTCAGCCGATCGAGGTAGACCAGGCCGCCACGCACCTTGAAGGCGCCGGTCGGCGTGTGGTTCTCGTGCTTGACCACGACCGCGGTGCCGAGCCGGCGGCTGAGCAACGGCCAAGCATGCGCCGGCGTCGCCGGCACCGCCTGCCCCACGATCGCATGTGCGCGCTCGAGTTCGTTCAGGTCGAACATGGCGTCACACCAACGCCTTGCCGCCGGCGAATGCCTTCGCGGTCGCCTCGTCGTTGGCCTGCTCCGGCAGCAGCATCTCGTTGTGGGCCTTGCCGGAGGGGATCATCGGGAAGCAGTTTTCGAGCGCCGCGACGCGGCAGTCGAACAGCACCGGGCGCTTGACCGAGATCATCTCCTTGATGGCGCCGTCGAGATCGGCCGGCTTGTGCACCTGAAGCCCGACGGCGCCGTAGGCCTCCGCGAGCTTGACGAAATCCGGCAGCGCTTCGGAATAGGAATGCGACAACCGGTTACCGTGCAACAGCTGCTGCCACTGGCGCACCATGCCCATGTACTGGTTGTTCAGGATGAAGATCTTGATCGGCAGCTCGTACTGAACCGCCGTCGACATCTCCTGCATCGTCATCTGCACCGAGGCATCGCCGGCAATGTCGATGACGAGGCTGTCGGGATGGGCCACCTGAACGCCGACCGCGGCCGGCAGGCCGTAGCCCATGGTGCCGAGACCGCCCGAGGTCATCCAGCGATGCGGCTCCTCGAAGCCGTAGAACTGCGCCGCCCACATCTGATGCTGGCCGACCTCGGTCGTGATGTAGGCATCCTTGCCGCGCGTCTGCTCGAACAAGGCCTGGATCGCGTGTTGCGGCAGGATGACGTCGCTGCTCCTCTTGTAATAGAGCGAGTTGCGGGCGCGCCATTGCGCAATCTGCTGCCACCACGACTTGATGTCGGGCTTCTTCGCCTCCGCCTTGAACACCTGGAGGATGTCGCCGAGGACGTTGCCGCAATCGCCGATGATCGGCACGTCGACGCGGATGTTCTTGTTGATCGAGGACGGATCGATGTCGATGTGGATCTTCTTCGAGCCGGGCGAAAACGCATCGACGCGGCCGGTGATGCGGTCGTCGAAGCGCGCGCCGACGCACAGCATGACGTCGCAATCATGCATGGTCATGTTGGCCTCATAGGTGCCGTGCATGCCGAGCATGCCGAGCCAGTTCTTGCCCGACGCCGGATAGGCGCCGAGGCCCATCAGCGTCGAGGTGATCGGGAAGCCGGTGACCTCAACCAGCTCGCGCAACAGCTGGGTCGCCTCGGAGCCGGAATTGATGACGCCGCCGCCGCTGTAGATCACGGGACGCTTGGCGTTCGCGAGCAGCGAGACCGCCTTGCGGATCTGCGTCGCATCGCCCTTCACGCGCGGCGCGTAAGAGCGGTGCACGTCGGACTTGCGCGGGGGATGGTAGGTGCCGGTGGCGAACTGCACGTCCTTGGGAACGTCGACCAGCACCGGGCCCGGACGGCCCGAGGTGGCGACGTAGAAGGCCTCATGCAGCACCTTGGCGAGATCGTTGACGTCGCGCACCAGCCAATTGTGCTTGGTGCAGGGACGCGTGATACCGACGGTGTCGCATTCCTGGAACGCGTCGTTGCCGATCAGATGCGTCGGCACCTGGCCGGAGATACAGACCAGCGGAATGGAGTCCATCAGCGCATCCGTCAGCGGCGTCACCATGTTGGTGGCGCCGGGGCCGGAGGTCACGAGCGCAACGCCCGGCTTGCCGGTGGAACGCGCATAGCCCTCGGCGGCATGGCCCGCGCCCTGTTCGTGGCGGACCAGGATGTGCTGGACCTCGCTCTGCTGGAAGATCTCGTCATAGATCGGAAGCACCGCGCCGCCGGGATAGCCGAAAATGTCCGTCACGCCGTGATCGATGAGTGCGCGGACGATCATCGCGGCGCCGGTCATCTGGTTCGGATCGTGGCTCTTGTCGCTCATTGGCTTGCTCCGGATGCGCTGTTGTCAGCGGCTTCATTCGTGTCGGGTTCGGGAAATAAAAAAGGCCCTGAAGAGGGCCCATGCACACCGCCTGTCATGTGGATGGCAGCTAGCCACCCCCGGCGGTGTGCCTGGGTACGACGGCGATAAGGAGTTTGGTAATAATGTTACGCATGACGGCGCTCGGCTTCCCAAAGGTTGCGCGAAACATAGCGGCCAAACCTTGGATGTCAAGGCAATGCGGCCGTTCCCGCGCGATTTTGGCAGTGTAGCGGTGTTCCCCGGGTTCGGCGAGAGGTAAATTCGGGAACCCGGCACAAAAGCGCGTCAGTCGGTGCGCCGTTCCGCCGGCACGGCCGCGGCGAGCCATCCGCTCGCTTGCTCCGGCCTCACCCATTCGAAGTCCGGCAGCTGGTGCCGGAACCAAGTGAATTGCCGTTTGGCGTAATGGCGGGTATCGGCGCGGCCAATGCTGGCGGCCTCCTCCAGGCTGAGCTCGCCGCGCAGGTGCCGGATCAAGGATGGCACGCCATGGGCCTTCATGGCCGGCAGCAGCGGATCAAGATGCCTGGCGGCGAGCCGCTCGACCTCCTCGAGCGCGCCGGCGCCCAGCATGGCATCGAAACGGGCATCGATGCGGGCATAGAGCTCGTCACGCTCGGGCGCGAGGAAGACCGCGCGAAATCTGTCCTTGGGCAATAGCGGTGGCTGTCCCTCCCGCTGCCAATCGAGCAGCGAACGGCCGGTTGCCTCGATCACCTCGAGCGCGCGGGCAATGCGGGTGCGGTCGCGCAGGTTCAATCGCTCGGCCGCGCGCGGATCGCGGACTGCGAGTTCCGCGTGCAGCGCTTCGACGCCGTTCCGTTCCAGCCGCGCGCGCACATCCTCGCGCAGCTCGGCGGGGATCGGCGGCACCGCGGAGAGACCTGTGGTCAGCGCCTTGAAATAGAGCCCGGTGCCGCCAATGAAGATCGGCAGCTGTCGCTGCGCACTCGCCTCGTCGAGCGCCTTCGCCGCATCGCTTACCCAGGCACCGGCCGAGAAATTCACGGCGGCATCGACGTGGCCATAGAGACGATGCGGCACGAGCGCCTCGTCCGCCGCGGTCGGCCGCGCCGTGATGATGCGGAGGTCACGATAGACCTGCATGGAATCGGCATTGATGACGACGCCGCCGGCGGCACGCGCAAGCTCCAGCGCCAGCGCCGACTTGCCGCTGGCGGTCGGGCCTGCGATAAGCACGGCCTTGCTGGAATACCCCTCGCTCACGAAAACCTCAAATGTCCCTCGTCGCCACGCTGATCTGCAACCCTGACAATCCCGCGCTCGACTCGACCATCGTCGATGGCGCCCGCGCCGTGCTGCCGCAGGCGGCGCCCGCGCACTGGCTGTTCGACGGGGTTGCGGTCGACATCCCCTTCGGCGCGGACAGTAACCTCGAAAGCGACCGCAACGCCATCGAGCAGCGGCTCCGCGAGCTCCGCGGCGATTTGCCCATCGACATCGTCGTGCAGCCTGTCGGCTTCCGGCGCAAGAAGCTTTTTCTCGCCGACATGGATTCCACCATGATCGGCCAGGAATGCATCGACGAGCTCGCCGATTTCGTCGGGGTCAAGGCGCATGTCGCTGCCATCACCGAGCGTGCGATGCGCGGCGAGATCGAGTTCGAGCCGGCGCTGCGCGAGCGCGTCGCGCTGCTCAAGGACCTGCCCGCCAGCGCGGTCGACGAGGTCCTGGCCAAGCGCATCACGCTGACGCCGGGCGGCCGCGAGCTGGTCGCCACCATGCGTGCGAACGGCGCCTATACCTGCCTCGTCTCCGGCGGTTTTACGTTGTTCACGCGCGCGGTCGCCGCCAAGATCGGTTTCCAGGAGAACCGCGCCAACGAGCTCGTCGTGCGCGACGGCAAGTTCACCGGCGAAGTGAAGGAGCCGATCCTGGGCCGCGCGGCGAAGCTCGCGACCTTGGTGGACCTGATGGAATCGTTCGATCTCGACGACATCGACTCGGTCGTGGTCGGCGACGGCGCCAACGATCTCGCGATGATCCAGGCGGCGGGTCTGGGCGTGGCGTATCACGCCAAGCCGGCGGTGGCTGCCGCCGCGGCCGCGCGGATCGATCACGGCGATCTCACCGCGCTGCTCTATGCGCAGGGGTATCGGCGCGAAGAGTTCGTGGAGGGGTAAAGCCTCCCCTCTCGCTGTCATTGCCCGCGAAGGCGGGCGATCCAGTATTCCAGAGACAGCGAACTAGAACCGAGAAGCCGCGGCGTACTGGATGCCCCGCCTTCGCGGGGCATGACAGTTGAGTGTGGGGCGAACAGCGCCCCTTACTGCACGCTCAGCGCGACGAACCGCAGCTCGCCCTCGCCGTTCGAGACCAGCAGCAGCACCGATTTCTTGCCGTCCTTCTTGAGCTGATCGACCCGCTTCTGGATGTCGCCGCCACTCGACACCGCCTCCTGCGCCACCTCGACGATGACGTCGCCGGCGGACAGGCGCTTCTCGGCGGCATCCGAATTGGCGTCGACATTGGTGACGACCACGCCCTTGACGCTGTCCTTGATCTTGTAGCGCGTGCGCAGATCCTTGCTCAGCGTTGCGAGATCGAGGCCGAGCGCCTTCTGCGTCACCGGCTTCTCCGGCGCCGGTTCGTCGGTCTTCACCGCTGCCTGCACCTTGTCGGGATCCTGCAGGCGGCCGAGCGTGACCTTCTTGATCTCTTCCTTGCCCTTGCGGATGATGACGACGTCGACCTCCTTGCCGACCGCGGTGTCGGCGACGACGCGGGACAGGTCCTTCGGGTCCTTGACGTCTTTGCCGTCGAACTTGACGACGACGTCGCCGGGCTCGATGCCGGCGGGCTTGGCCGGGCCCTTGTCGTCGACGCCGGCGACCAGCGCACCGCGCGCGGGCTTGATGTTGAGGCTCTCGGCGATCTCGTCCGTGACGCTCTGGATGCGCACGCCCAGCCAGCCGCGGCGCAGCTCGCCGAATTGGCGGAGCTGGTCGACGACGCCAACCACTGTCTTCGACGGCACGGCGAAGCCGATGCCGATGGAGCCGCCGGACGGTGAGATGATCAGCGTGTTGACGCCGATGACGTCGCCATCGAGGTTGAACAGCGGGCCGCCGGAATTGCCCCGGTTGATGGACGCGTCGGTCTGGATGTAGCTGTCGTATGGTCCCGACGAGATGTCGCGGTTCTTGGCCGAGACAATGCCCGCCGTCACCGTGCCGCCGAGGCTGAAGGGGTTACCAATCGCGACCACCCAGTCGCCGAGCCGCAGTTTGTCGGAATCGCCGAACTTCACCGCGACCAGCGGCTTCGTCGGCTTGATCCTGAGCACGGCGAGATCGGTCTTCTTGTCGACGCCGACCAGCTCGGCCTTGATCTTGGTGCCGTCGTTGAGGATGACGTGGATCTCGTCGGCATCCGCAATGACGTGGTTATTGGTGACGACGACCCCCGCCGTGTCGATGATGAAGCCGCTTCCGAGCGAGTTGGTCTTTCGCGGCGCGTTGTTCTCGCCGCCTTTGCTGCCGCCGCCGGGGCCCCGGCGGTTCTTGAAGAAATCGTCGAAGAACTCTTCGAAGGGTGAACCGGGCGGCAGCTGCGGCATCGAGTTGCTGCCCCCGCCCTTGGCTTCGACGTTCTGCGAGGTCGAGATGTTGACGACCGCGTCGATCACCTTCTCGGCGACGTCGGCGATGCCATCCGGTCCACGCGCATGAGCCGGCGCGCCAAACGCGCCGCAAGCACCGATGGCGAGCGCAACCAGCCCAAGTCGAACACCAAATCGCGCGCGGCGGCGCGAGCGGGACGGGGCAATGGTGGCAGCAGTCATTGTGATCTCCAGGCAAAAGGGATTCGGCGCCAGACTGCGCTCTAACGGGGGCGCGGCGCAAGCGCGGAGCTTAACGGGCCTCAAGAGCCCGATAATACGGCGAAAACCAGTCTGGCGCCTTCACTTTGGCGTTGGGCCGAAGGCCTAAATCGGGCGCCGCATAACCCAGATCAGGACCAGGCCGGCCACGGCCGAGCCGATCCCGACCGCCCGCAGGATGTTGTCCGGCGTGGCGATGGCGCTTTTCATGGCTTTGCGCATCCAGTTTGGACTGGCCGCGAACATCAAGCCTTCGAGGACGAACAGGATGCCTAGGCCGATGAGGAAGTCGGCGACCGCAATGGACCTCATCGGAATGGAACCTCCCGCTATGCTGTTCTTGTCTGGACGAAGGGCGGCGAAATCCGCCGCCCTTTGTCTGGCTTACGGCTTCGCCTGCGTCTCGGTTGGCGTCCTGCCGGACGGGCTACCGAAGTACCGGAAGAAATCCGACTCCGGCCGGAGCAGGAAGCGGGTATCGTTCGCACGCAACCCGTTCTCATAGGCCGTCATCGACCGGTAGAAGGCGAAGAAGTCGGCGTCCTTGCCGTAGGCTTCTGCAAACAGGCGGTTGCGTTCGGCATCGCCCGCACCACGGGTCTGCTCAGCCTGCGAATTGGCCTCAGCGATGATGACGGTCGCCTCGCGGTCGGCCCTGGACCTGATCTCCTGGGCCTTCTGCCCACCCTGTGCCCGGAACTCGGCGGCCTCGCGCTCACGCTCGGTCTTCATGCGCAGGTAGACCGCCTGGCTGTTCTGCTCCGGCAGGTCGGCGCGGCGGATCCGGACGTCGACGACCTGAATGCCGTAGCCATCGGCCTCGCGGTCGAGCTGGTCGCGAATGCGCAGCATCAGTTTCTCGCGGTCGTCGCGCACCACGTTGATGAAGGTGACCTCGCCGAGCACGCGGCGCAGCGCCGCGTTTAGGAGTGTGGTGAGCTGGATGTTGGCGGCCTGGATCGAGCCGACGCTCTGATAGAAGCGCAGTGCGTCCTTGATGCGATAGCGCGCGAAGGCGTCGACCACGAGCCGCTTCTGGTCGGAGGCGATCGCCTCCTGCGACGGGTTCTCCAGATCGAGAATCCGCTTGTCGATGTTGATCACCGAGTTCCAGGGCGCCTTGAAGTGCAGGCCGGGCGCGGTGACGACGTCGACCGGCCTGCCGAACTGGAGCACGATCGTCTGCTCGGTCTGCTGCACGGTGAACAACGACATGTAGCCGACGATCACGACGAACAGGAGGGCGAGCAGCGTGACAAAACCTGTGACCGGAGACTTCATCGGGTGCCTCCGCTCGACTGCGGACCGGTCGTAGGTGTCCGCTTTGGCGCCAGTTCGGGAAGCGGCAGATAGGGCACGACGCCCTGGCCCGAGGGGCCACCGTCATAGACGAGCTTGTCAGCCCCGCCGAGCACGCGCTCCATCGTCTCCAAGTAGATCCGTTCACGCGTCACGTCGGGCGCCTTCTTGTATTCCTCGTAAACCTTCAGGAAGCGTGCACTCTGACCCTTGGCCTCGGCGACAGCCTGTTCCCTGTAACCTTCGGCATCCTGCTGGATCTTGGCCGCGCGTCCACGCGCCTGGGGGACAACCTGGTTGGCATAGGTCTGCGCTTCGTTCTGCAGCTGCTCCTGATTGGCGCGGGCCGCCTGGACGTCGCGGAAGGCGTCGATCACCTGCGCGGGCGGATCGACCTTCTGCATCTGCACCTGGGTGATCTGAATGCCGGCACCATAGCTGTCCAAAGTCCTCTGGATCAGCTCGTGCACATTCTGCTCTGTGACGTTGCGCGCTCCGGTCAGGATCGGCTGGATCTGAGACCGCCCGATCACCTCGCGCATCGCGCTCTCGGAGACCGCCTTCACGGTGCCCTCGGGGTTCTGGATGTTGAAGAGGAAGTCGCCGACACCGTCCGGCTTGATGCGCCAGAGCACGGTGAAATCGACGTCGACGATGTTCTCGTCGCCGGTTAGCATCAGGCTCTCTTCCGGCACGTCCCGGATCGAGCGGCCGCGCCGCGCCGGATCCTCGATCAGCGTCATGCCGATCGAGGTGGTGTTGACGCGCAGTGCCTTCGGCAGCAGCACGGTCTCGATCGGATAAGGCAGATGATAATTCAGACCCGGTTGCACGGTGCGAACATGCTTGCCGAAGCGCAGCACGACGCCGAGCTCTTCGGACTGCACGCGGAAGAAGCCCGACAGCAGCCAGAATGCGACGATCAGCAGGATGATCAGCGTGATGCCGATGCCGGAGAAATAACCGCCCGGCATGATCTGCTGGAGGCGGTCCTGGCCGCGCCGCAGAAGGTCTTCCAGATCCGGCGGCCTCGGCCCGACCGGTTGCGGGCCTGAGCCCCACGGTCCCTTTGGACCCGAGCCCCACGGGCCACCGCCCTGATTCTTCCACGGCATTCGACGTTCTCCTCGGCAGGGTGGAATTGCCACCGCCCGCTTTGTCCGGTCCGGCTTTATAGGGGACAGGCAAGTCCCTTACAACGCAGCCATGACCGTCTTCCGAGCTATGCTCGGGCACGAAAAAGTCAATGTAAACATTGGCAAAAGCGGTTAATGGCCGCGCCGCCGACGATATGTCACATAGGACAGGTCGGCGCTGTCGTCGGGGCCGGCCGGATGGCGGATGCGTTCGACCTCGTCCCATTCCGCCTTGTCGATGTCGAAATGCGTGTCCCCTTCGGGGCGCGCGTGCACTTCGGTGATCTCGAGACGATCGGCACGACCGAGCCATTGCCGGTAGATCTCGGCGCCGCCGATCACCGCGATCTCAGTGACCGAACGCCGCAGAGCGTCGCCGCGCGCGACTGCCTCCGCATCCGCTGGCGATCTCGTGACGATGGCGCCATTGGCGCGATAGGCCGGATCGCGCGTGACCACGATGTTGGTGCGACCCGGCAGCGGCCGGCGCAGGGTCTCGAAGGTCTTGCGGCCCATGATCACCGGCTTGCCGATCGTCAGCGCCTTGAAGCGCGCCATATCGGACTTCAATCGCCACGGCATCGCATTGCCCGCGCCGATGACGCCATTCTCCGCGATGGCGACGACGAAGACGATCTCCATCAGGCAGAGCTCCCGGCAAGCTGGGTCAGCGCAGGCCCCGTGACCCGGCACAGCGTCCAGTCGTCCATCATGACCGCGCCGATCGATTTGTAGAACGCGATCGAGGGCGCGTTCCAGTCGAGGACCGCCCATTGCAGGCGCGACCAGCCGTTGTCGACGCATTCCCTGGCGAGATAGGCCAGCAGCGCCTTGCCGAGGCCCTTGCCCCGATGCGACGGCCGCACATAGAGATCTTCGAGATAGATGCCGTGACGGCCGCTGAAGGTGGAGAAATTGAGAAACCACACCGCGAAGCCGACCGGCTCACGGTTCCACTCCGCGATCGCGCAATAGAGCTGCGGCCTCTCGCCGAACAGCGCGTCGGCGATGTCAGCCTCGGTCGCTTCGACCTCGTGCGACAGCTTTTCGTACTCGGCGAGCTCGCGGATGAAGGAGAGAACGAGCCCGGCTTCCTCGGGCCGTGCACGGCGGATGGTGAGCGACATAGGGCGCTAGACCGCCACTTCCGCCTTGATGTGCGGATGCGGATCGTAGCCGACGAGCTCGAAGTCTTCGTAGCGGAAAGAGAAGATGTCCTTTACCTCAGGATTGATCCGCATCACCGGCAGCGCGCGCGGCGCGCGGCCGAGCTGCAGCCTCGCCTGCTCCAGATGGTTGGAATAGAGATGAGTGTCGCCGAGCGAGTGCACGAAGTCGCCGGGCTTCAGGCCTGTGACCTGCGCGACCATCATGGTGAGCAGCGCGTAAGAGGCGATGTTGAAGGGCACGCCGAGAAACACGTCGGCCGACCGCTGATAGAGCTGGCAGGACAGCTTGCCGTTCGCGACATAGAACTGGAACAGCAGGTGGCAGGGCGGCAGCGCCATCTTCTCGACGTCGGCCGGATTCCAGGCGGTGACGATCAGGCGGCGGGAATCAGGCGTGCGCTTGATCATGTCGATGACATTGGCGATCTGGTCGATGCTGCGTCCGTCGGCCGTGGGCCAGGAGCGCCATTGATGGCCGTAGACCGGGCCGAGATCGCCATTGGCGTCCGCCCACTCGTCCCAGATGGTGACGCCGTTGTCGCGCAGATATTTGATGTTGGTGTCGCCCTTCAGGAACCAGAGAAGTTCATGCACGATCGCCTTCAGCGGCAGCCGCTTGGTCGTCAGCATCGGGAAGCCGGCCGACAAATTGAAGCGCATCTGATGGCCGAACACCGAGAGCGTGCCGGTGCCGGTCCGGTCGGTCTTCTCGGCGCCGTCGGAAAGAATCCGCTCGAGCAGGTCCTGATACTGGTGCATGTTGCGACTGAGCCTTTGGGGAGGCGGCGAACTTAGCGACACCCCCAGCGCTACGACAGCGGCGATTCGCTGTCGCCGTCGATTATACCCGGAAAAGTGAGTGTTCCCGGCACAAACGGCAAGGGGCGGAACTCAGCGTTCCGCCCCTCGCCTAGCGCCTTGATCGCCTTCGCTTAATTCGCCGGCTTGAGCACCGGGCTCCACTTCGCGATCTCGCTCTTGACGAGGGTCGCCAGCGCCTCCTGGGTTCGGTCCTTCGGCGCGGGGATGACGCTGCCGAGCTCGAGCAGGCGCTTCTTCACCGTCTCGTCGTCGAGCGCCTTGACGGCAGCGGCGTTCACGCTTGCCACGATCGCGGGCGAGGTTCCCTTGGGCGCGAACATCGCGTTCCAGGCCTGAGCCTGGAATGCCGGCAGGCCGGCTTCCGCCGTGGTCGGCACGTTCGGCAGCGACGGGTTTCGTTCGGCCGTGGCGATCGCATAGGCCTTGATGGTGCCGGCATTGATCTGCGGGACGGCGTTGACGATCTGGTCGCACATGTAGTCGACCTGACCCGCCACCAGCGCGTTCATCGCAGGTCCCGTGCCGTTGAACGGCACGCCGACGGGCTTGATGTCGAGGATGGAGTGGAGGAGTTCGCACGAGACGTGCGAAACCGAACCGACGCCTGCATGCGCGGCATTCACCTTCTCGGCATTCGCCTTCACATAGGTGACGAACTCCTTGAGATCCTTCGGCGGAAAGTCCTTGCGCGCCAGGATCAGGATCGGCGTACCGGCCAGCAATGCGATCGGCTCGAAGTCCTTCTCGGGGTGATAGGCCAGCTTCGGATAGAGCGGCACGGAGGCGGCATGCGTGCCCATATGCCCGGTGATCAGCGTATAGCCATCGTTGGCCGCACGCGCGGCACGCGTCGTGGCGGTGGTGCCGCCGGCACCGACCACGTTCTCGATGATGATGCTCTGCCCCAGCGTTTGCGCCATGTGCCCGGTGACGATGCGTGAGATCACGTCAGTCGGCCCGCCGGCTGCGAACGGGACGATCACGGTAATGTTGCGCGTCGGATAGGTCTGCGCCTCAGCCGTTGCGATGAAGGCGCCCAGCGATGCTATCGCTGCTGCACATGCGCCTGTAAGCGCGCGAATGAACGTCATGGCGATCCTCCCTTTGGACACAATAAAATGCCGGCCCAAAGGCCGGCATTTCCATTTCACAAAGCCGTAACACAAGTCGATTCGACTTCCGAATGCGGCGCGCCGACGCAGGACCGAGCCGACTCGGCGCGCACGACCTCAGTTCTCGGACTCGGTGAACACCTCGTCGCGCTTGGCGCGCAATACAGGTAGCACCGTAAGGACGAGCAGGCTTGCCGCGACCGCAAGCAGCACCGCCGACAACGGGCGCGTCAGGAACACGCTCCAGTCGCCACGCGAGATCAGCAGCGCCCGGCGCAGGTTCTCCTCCATCAGCGGTCCTAGCACCATGCCGAGCAGCAACGGCGCCGGCTCGAAATCGTGCTTGATCAGCCAATAGCCGACGAGACCGAAGACGCCCGCGAGGATGACGTCGACCGGCGCGTTGTTCACCGAATAGATGCCGATCGCGCAGAAGATCACGATCGAGGGGAACATCAGCCGATAGGGCACGCGCAACAGCCGCACCCAGATTCCGACCAGCGGCAGGTTGATGATGATCAGCATCAGATTGCCGATCCACATCGAAGCGATCATGCCCCAGACCAGATCCGGCTGCTTCTGCATCACCTGCGGACCGGGCACGATGCCGTGGATGGTCATCGCGCCCACCATCAGCGCCATCACAGCGTTCGGCGGGATGCCGAGGGTGAGCAGCGGAATGAACGAGGTCTGTGCCGCGGCGTTGTTGGCACTCTCCGGCCCCGCCACGCCCTCGATCGCGCCGCGGCCGAACCGGGACGGGGTCTTTGAGAGCTTCTTCTCGAGCGTGTAGGCCGCGAAGGACGCGATCACCGCGCCGCCGCCGGGCAGGATACCGAGGATCGAGCCGAGCACGGTGCCGCGCAGGATCGGCGGCGTCGCATCGGCCAGATCCTTCCTGGTGGGCATCAGTCCGGTGATCTTCTGCTGCACCAGATCGCGGTTCATTTCGGCGCCGTGGTCGAGGTTGCGGATGATCTCGGCAAAGCCGAACACGCCCATCGCCACGGTCGCAAAGCCGAGACCGTCCGCGAGCTCGGGAATGTTAAAGGCCATGCGCGAGGCGCCGGTCTCGATGTCCGAACCGACCATCGAGAGCAACAGGCCGAACACGATCATCGCGATCGCCTTCAGCACCGAGCCCTTGGCCAACACCACCGCGAAGATCAAGCCGAGCACCATCAGAGAGAAGTATTCGGCCGGACCGAACGCCAGCGCGAGTTTCGTCAGCGGTGCGCCGAGCAGTGCGATCAGGATGGTCGCAACGCAGCCGGCGAAGAACGAGCCGATCGCGGCGATCGCGAGCGCCGGACCGGCGCGGCCCTGCTTGGCCATCTGGTGACCGTCGATGGCGGTCACGACCGATGTCGCCTCACCGGGTATGTTGACCAGGATCGACGTGGTCGAGCCGCCATATTGCGCGCCGTAATAGATGCCGGCGAGCATGATCAGCGCGCCGACTGGCGGCAGCCCGAAAGTGATCGGCAGCAGCATCGCGACGGTGGCGATGGTGCCGATGCCAGGGAGAACGCCGACTAGCGTTCCGACCAGGGCGCCGATCAGGCACATCAACAGGTTGATCGGGGAGAACGCGACGGCGAAGCCGTGAGCAAGATTGGCAAAGATATCCATCACGCCCTCACTGGATCAGGAAACGCGGATACATCGGCATCGGCAGCCCGAGCACATAGGGAAACAGGATTGCGCAGCCGACCGTCAGGCAGGCGCCGACGATCACCGCTTCCAGCCAGCGCGTCTCGTGCGAGCCCGTCGCCGCGATCATGAAGCTCGAGAAGGCCGTGACAACGAGACCGAGCGACCGGATCGACAGGGCGAAGAACAGGATCGCCGCCACCACGAACAGCGGCCCGCGCCAGGAATAATGCGCAAGCGCCGGTCCCTCCGTGATCAGGCCGGTCAAGGCGATGCCGGCAGACAGGGCAACTAGCAGCCCACCGAACATACGTGGCGCAGTGCCCGCACCGAAGGAGAAGCCACGCATGCCCTGCAAATCGCTCGATGCCCACAGCGCGAACAGGGCGACGGCCATCAGCACGACGCCGCCGACATAATCTTGCGCCGAGCGGATGTTCATAAACAGCGTGAGGATCGCCACCGCAAACAGCGGATAGGAATAGATCAGCGCCAGCAGCACCTCGGACGACATCTTCTTGGCGCCGCCGCCGAACGATCCGAAGAGGGCGCTCGGCGCGCCGGCCAGCAGCGCCGTCGCATGACCGGTGACGACCGCCGCCGGACCGCGGCCGGTCCCCCAGCCGAAAATCGTCCCGATCGACCAGATCAATTCGAAAATCTGCGGCGCAATCGCCAGCAGACAAAAGCCGAGCGCCACCCGGGTGTTTCGGGTGGCCGTCGCTGAGTGGCCCATCGTGTCGGCCATGCCTGTCTCCTCCGCGACCTGTAAGTCACGAGCACTGTTGTTCTAAATCGGCTGGAACTGGATACCCGCCCGGATCACTGCCTAGCGATTTTCATCAGACAATGCCAGCAAAACCCAACACGCCGCGGCAAGCAAAAGCCAGAGGGGATTGATGCGCGAGATGGACGCGACCACCGCAACCACCGCGGTCAGATGCAGTGCAGCAAATTGCTGGATCGGCCCGATTAACGTCACGATAAGCGTTCGGACCTGGCAAGTCCTGCGAGGTCGGATCGTTGTCCTGGTCGGCCTCTGGTGCTTCGCCTCAACCGCGGTGCAGTGGGTCTCGCGCAGTGACGGCGCGGCGGCGACGGCGAAGAGCGAGATCGGGCCGAAGTGGAGATCAGCGCCCAGTCGGCTTGCGGCTCGTCACGCAGCTACTTTCCGCCGCAGGAAATTAAACGTCGCTGAGACTGACATTGTCCGTTCGCTGGAGCAGCAGCGTCATCATGCGCAAGGCCGCAACGATCGGGACTGCCGGGCAGGAGATGCGCAAGGATTCGGCACATCGGGCCGGCGACCTCTGGCAAAGGCCAGAGCCGCGATAGGCCCGGCACTCCGAAGCCTATCCAAAGGGAACTGCGGGATTGCGCCTCCAACCCTCTGTTTTTCGAAAGCTTTGCCCCCTATATTGGGGGTGCCGGTTCGCCGGCTATGGAAATAAACGGTCGTCGCAATAAACCATTCGGACCCGGGGGCGGTACCCGGCGCCTCCACCAAAGCCCACCATCGGGCGTGCCCGAAGCTGGGCTTTGGCGGGGGCGAAATAGGATCGACGAGGGCGTAAAGGGCGTACTTTTTCCCGGTATTGTTCCGCCGTTATCGGGCTACTGCAATAGTTGCCAACGACAACTTTGCTCCGGTTGCTCAGGCTGCGTAACGCAGTTTGAAAGACCACTCTAAAGTCCTAGCGGGTTAAGCTCCGCTAGGCGGGGTTCGGAGGCACCTGGCAACAGAAGCCTCCACTTTACTCTTTGATTCTTCCCCGGCGGGGACTCCTGCTCGCCCGTCAGGCGCGGTACTATTGCGACTTGGCGAGTCGGATCGGCAGGGTCCGGCTGCTTGGATGCAACAGGACCACCATGGCGACCGATCATATCCGATACGATGTGCTGGCCCGCGATGCGCTGCGCGGCGTGCTGCGGAAGGTGCTGACCGATGCCGCAGCCCATGGCCTGCCGGGCGAGCATCATTTCTTCATCACCTTCGTGTCCAAGGCCGAAGGCGTGAAGCTGTCGCCGCGGCTGCTCGCACAATATCCGGAGGAGATGACGATCATCCTCCAGCACCAGTTCTGGGACCTGACCGTGCTCGAGGACCGTTTCGAGGTCGGCCTGTCCTTTGGCGGCATTCCGGAGCGGCTCGTGGTGCCGTTCAGTGCCATCAAGAGCTTCCTCGATCCGTCCGTGAAGTTCGGTCTCCAGTTCGACACCTCCGACGTCGCCGAGGTCGCGCCGGACAATCTGCCGGCAGCGCCCGCGCCATCGGCCGTATCGGTGCCGGCACCTGCCGCGGAGAAGCCGGAAGCTGCCGACGAGCCGCCGCCGCCGAGCCAGGGCGGCGCCGAGGTCGTGCGGCTCGATCGTTTCCGCAAGAAATGATCTAGGTTGGGCGCAGAGCCATCGCCCCCGGCCAACTGTCTATATAGAAGAGCACATGAACAGGCCGCGCGGCGTTTCGCGCGGCAGAATGGATGTGCTCATGGCCAAAGCGTCCCGCTCGAAGACTGCCCGCCCCGCAACCCGCACCGAGACCGACAGCTTCGGTCCCATCGAGGTCGCCGCCGACCGCTATTGGGGGGCGCAGACCGAGCGCTCGCGCCAGAATTTCCGCATCGGCACCGACCGCATGCCGCTCTCGCTCGTGCATGCACTCGGCATGGTCAAGCTCGCCGCCGCGCAGTCCAATCTCGAGCTCGGCCTGCTCGATCGGCGCCGAGCCAACGCCATCATCCGCGCCGCGCGCGAGGTGATCGAAGGCAGACTTGACGACCATTTTCCGCTTGTCGTGTGGCAGACCGGCTCGGGCACCCAGAGCAACATGAACCTCAACGAGGTGATCGCCAACCGCGCCAACGAGCTGCTCGGGGGCGAGCTCGGCGCCAAGAAGCCGGTGCATCCCAACGATCACGTCAACATGAGCCAGTCGTCGAACGACTCCTTCCCGACCGCGATGCACATCGCGGCGGCAAGCCGCATCAATGCCGATCTCGTCCCTGCCCTCGGCGAGCTGCTGCGCGCTCTGCGCAAGAAGGAGAGGGAGTTTTCGAAGATCGTGAAGATCGGCCGCACTCATACCCAGGATGCGACGCCGCTGACGCTCGGTCAGGAATTTTCCGGCTATGCCGCGCAGGTCGAAAGCGGCATCGCCCGGCTCAAGATCGCGGTGAAGGACCTCTATCCGCTGGCGCAGGGCGGCACAGCCGTCGGCACCGGCCTCAACTCGAAGCCGCGCTTTGCCAAGCTGTTCGCAAAGCACGTTGCCGGGATTACGAAGCTCCCCTTCACCAGCGCCGCCAACAAATTCGAGGCGCTGGCCTCGAACGATGCCTATGTGCTGGCGCACGGCGCCATCAATTCGGTCGCGACCGGCCTGTTCAAGATCGCCAATGACATCCGCCTACTCGGCTCGGGCCCGCGCTCGGGCCTCGGCGAATTGATCCTGCCGGAGAACGAGCCCGGCTCCTCGATCATGCCGGGCAAGGTCAACCCGACCCAGTGCGAGGCGATGACCATGGTGTGCTGCCAGGTGTTCGGCAATCACACCGCGATCACGGTCGCCGGCAGCCAGGGTCATTTCGAGCTCAACGTCTACAAGCCGGTGCTGGCCTACAACATGCTGCATTCGATCCGCCTGATGGCGGATGCCGCGCGCTCCTTCACCGAACATTGCGTCAGCGGCATCCGCGCCGACGAGAAGCGCATCAAGGAGCTGATGCAGCGCTCGCTGATGCTGGTGACGGCGCTGGCTCCGAAGATCGGCTACGACAACGCCGCCAAGGTGGCCAAGACGGCGCATGCCAACGGCACCACGCTGAAGGAGGAGGCGCTGCGGCTCGGCTTCGTCTCGGCCGACGAGTTCGACCGCCTGGTGCGCGCCGAGAAGATGATCAGCCCGGGATGATTCCGAATTCCGATAGCCATCCGTAATGATACGGACGCTCGGCGCCCAAAAATATGCGGTTTTGGGGGCGGGATTTGATTACCGTCAATGTTGCGGCGGAGCGGCATGTTACGCAGCTCCACTGCCCTCGACGGGGCGAAATTCATCGTTTGATGGCCCAAGGGCCGATTGACGAGGACGAGCGAATGGCGATCAAGTCTTCTGCGGCGCAATGTGGCGCCCTGTTTCTGAATGTTTCATCCTGCCTGAAGAGGAGCGGATGATGGAGACGCGGCATGGGGAACGTCATCAACCTGAATCGTTTCAGGAAGCGCGTCGAGCGGGAAGCCTCGGCGAAGCAGGCGGACGCCAACCGGGCGAAGTTCGGGCGCACGAAGGCGGAACGGTCGTCCGAGGCGAAGCGGGCGGACCAGGCCAAGGAGCATCTGGACCAGCACCGGATCGATCGCGAGGAGCAGCCATGAAGTCGCCGGTCGTGAAACGATCTATCGTCGTCGCCGGCCACAAGACCAGCGTCAGCCTGGAAGAGGCGTTCTGGAACGGCATGAAAGAGATCTCCGGCCTGCGCAACATGACGTTGTCCGAGCTGGTCGGCGAGATCGACAACAACCGCCAGCAGGGCAATCTGTCGTCGGCGATCCGCCTCTTCGTCCTGGACTATTTCAAGAGCCGCGCCATGGCCGCCCAGCCGGACAAGGTCCCGGCCCAGTAGCCGTCGGGGTCGCCCGCGACGGCGCCCCGGCCTCTGCACTTTAAAATCGCTCTAAGGTGCAGCTTCGGCGCGCGGGCACGCTTGACCTCAATGCCCGGCGTTGAAAATACAGGGCATGACCGACACCACTGATACGCATTCGCACATGCCGCTGGGTCTGGCCCAGCGCGGCTATACCGGCGTCATCCAACACCTTGCCGCCAAAGAGGCTGGCTCGGCGCTTTCGGACGTCGAGCTCGAGAGCCGCCTGATCGAACTCGGCTTCGTCGAGGGCGCCCGGGTCGAGATCCTGCATGAGGGGCTGGTCGGACGCGATCCGATCGCGGTACGGGTCGACAGCACCACGATCGCGGTCCGCCGTCGCGAAGCCATGGCCATCATCGTCGCCTGACGCGCGACCGCAATCTGCCCCCAGGCCCTTGATCCCATGGAAGCACCGCTGCTGCATCTCGCCCTGGTCGGCACGCCCAACAGCGGCAAGACCTCGCTGTTCAACGCGCTGACCGGCAGCCGGCAGAAGGTCGCGAACTATCCCGGCGTCACGGTCGAGCGCAAGGAAGGCTTCTTCGTCACCCCGCTCGGCCGCCAGGTCTCCGTGGTCGACCTGCCCGGCACCTATTCGCTGCGCGGCCGCAGCCCGGACGAGGAGATCACCCGCGACTTCGTGCTCGGCAAGGCCTCCGGCGAGACCCTGCCCGATCTCGTGCTGTGCGTCGCCGATTCCACCAATCTGCGCCTGACCATCCGCCTGCTGCTGGAGCTGAAGCGCACCGGGCGGCCGATGATCCTCGTGCTCAACATGTTCGACATCGCAAGCCGCCGCGGCATCACTGTCGACGTCGAGCGGCTCGCCAAGGAGCTCGGCGTGCCCGTGGTCACCTCGATCGCAGTGCGCAAGGGCGGCACGGCCGACCTGCTCAAGCTGACCGACGAGATTTCCGCAGCGCTCGCCGCCGAGCCGGTGGAGAACAGCTGGCGCGCGCTCGGCGTCTCCGAGCTGCGCGCCACCCAACGCGAGGCCGACCGCATCATCGCCGACTGCGTCAGCCTGCCTGCTCGCCCCGACACCTGGACCGCACGGATCGACGCGATCGTGCTGCATCCGGTCGGCGGGCTGATCGTGCTGGCGCTGATCCTGTTCGTGATGTTCCAGGCGGTGTTCGCCTGGGCGCAGCCGGCGATGGAGCTGCTGAAGTCCGGCTTCGACTCGCTCGGCGAGCTGGTGCAGGCCACCCTGCCCGACGGCTTGCTGCAAAGCTTCCTTCAGAACGGCGTGATCTCCGGCGTCGGGAGCGTCATCGTGTTCCTGCCGCAGATCATCCTCATCTTCCTGTTCATCCTGCTCCTGGAAGATTTCGGCTACATGGCGCGCGCGGCGTTCCTGATGGACCGCATCATGGGCGGCGCCGGCCTGCACGGGCGCGCCTTCATTCCGCTGCTGTCGAGCTTTGCCTGCGCCATTCCCGGCATCATGGCGACGCGGGTGATCGACAACAAGCGCGACCGGCTGACCACGATCCTGATCGCGCCGCTGATGACCTGCTCGGCGCGCATTCCGGTCTACACCCTGATCATCTCGGCCTTCATCCCGGCCAGGGACGTCTGGGGCTTCATCAATCTGCAGGGCCTCGTGATGTTCGGCCTCTATGCCGCCGGCATCGTCAGCGCGCTCGTCGTCTCGTTCCTGATCAAGTTCTTCATGCTGCGCGACTTTGCGCCGGCGCCGTTCATGCTGGAGCTGCCGGACTACAAGATGCCGCGGCTGAAATCCATCGCGATCGGGATCTACACCCGCGCCAAGATGTTCTTGCAGCGCGCCGGCACCACGATCTTCTCGATGATGGTGCTGATCTGGTTCCTGGCCTCGTTCCCGCAGCCGCCGGCGGGCGCGACCGGGCCGGCCATCGAGTTCAGCCTTGCGGCGATGATCGGCAAGGCGCTCGAGCCCCTGCTCGCGCCCGTCGGCTTCAACTGGCAGATCGCGGTTGCGCTCATCCCGGGCATGGCTGCACGCGAGGTCGCGGTCGCGGCGCTCGGCACCGTCTATGCGATCGAAGGCGGCAGTGAAGCGGTCGAGCAGATCGGCCAGGTGCTGGCGACGAAATGGTCGCTCGCGACCGCGCTGTCGATGCTGGCCTGGTACATCTTCGCCCCGCAATGCGCCTCCACGCTCGCCGTGATCCGCCGCGAGACCGGCAGCTGGGCCTGGATGGGGGTCACCTTCGCCTACATGCTGGTGCTGGCCTATGCGGCGAGCCTCGTGACGTACAACGTCGCCCTCGCGCTGGGGGCGGGGTAGCCCCTTCCAAAACAAAACTGCGAAAACAACCCCATGCACAGTAGACCGGGGGTCGTGAAATCAATGGGTTGCGCGCGAGGCAACAAACCACCCGGCCGCGTCCGTTGACCCGTCGGGCAAAACAGGGGCATGATGGCAGGATCAGCCCGCAGCGATAGCAGCATGACCGACGACACGCCACGAAAGCGGCGATCTGTCTCCGTGGACCATTTCAGCACCGCCCGCCTGACCGCCGAGCGGTTGCGCGAGAATCACCTCGCCGAGCTCGTCGCGCTGCATTGCGACCCGGAGGTCTCCCGCTATCTCGGCGGGGTGCGGACGCCCGAGGTCACAAAAGCCTATCTTGCGACCAACATGGCCCATTGGGATCAGCACGGCTTCGGACTCTGGACGCTGCGAACGGCAGACGGGGCTTACGCCGGGCGGGCGGGCATTCGACACGTTCTCGTCGACGATGTCGACGAGATCGAGATCGCCTACGCATTGAAGCGCGAATTCTGGGGCCAGGGATTTGCAAGCGAGATCGCGACTGCGCTGACGGACATCGGGCTGTCACAGCTCGCACTGCCGTCTCTCATCGGCATCGTCTATGTCGGCAACACTGCATCCCGCCGCGTGCTGGAGAAATCGAACTATCTTCTCGAGCGGAGCAAGAACCGTCATGGCGGGGACGTCGTGATCTACCGCATCCGGCAGTGAGGGCAGCAACGGGATGGACCGGCGAGCGGACCGTTTGTGTTCATTTTTGAACCGACACCATCCACGGGTCGGCACAGTCTGAGCGGCAACGAAGCGGTCGCCTGACCGTCCGAAGCGTCTCGGGACGGGAACTCAGCCCCGACATCGGAGTTCCTTAGACGGACCTTTTCAGTCATCCGGCTCCGGCATGCGCTGGGAGCGCATGGAGAGCTTTGGGAAGATACGCGTAAGGGGGGTTCATGACCGGTCAATCCGCGGCTGCTCCGGGCAGCGACCTCAGGGATTTGCCGAGGGTTTCGACCGGCAGCGAAGGGCTGGACGACATCCTCGGCGGCGGTCTCGATGCCAACCGGATGTATCTCTACGAAGGCCGGCCCGGTACAGGCAAGACAACGATTGCGCTCCAATTCCTGCTTCGGGGCGTGCGCGAAGGCGAGCGCGTTCTCTACATTTCGCTCTCCGAGACCAAGAGCGAGCTCACTGTGGTCGCGCAGCGGCACGGCTGGTCGCTGGAGGGCGTCGACGTCTTCGAGCTCGTCCCGCCGGAAACGACGCTTGATCCCGACCGTGAGCTCACCGTCTTTCATCCTGCCGAGATGGAGCTGAGCGAGACCACCAATCTGATCTTCAAGGAGGTCGAACGGATCAATCCCACCCGCGTGGTGCTCGACAGCCTGTCCGAATTGCGCCTGCTGGCGCAGAACCCGCTTCGCTACAGGCGACAGGTTTTGGCTCTGAAGCACTTCTTCACCAATCGCAACTGCACGGTTGTTCTGCTCGACGATCTGTCGTCCTCCCAGGATGATCTGCAACTGCATTCGATCGCGCACGGCGTGGTGATGCTCGAGCAGCTGGCCATCGACTACGGTGCCGAGCGTCGGCGGCTTCGCGTGATCAAGATGCGTGGCATCCGTTTTCGCGGCGGCTTCCACGACTTTACGATCGCGCAAGGCGGCCTGCGCATCTTTCCGCGGCTCGTCGCGGCCGAACATCACAGATCATTCGATGGCGACATGGTGTCCAGCGGCAACCCCGAGCTCGACCAGCTCCTCGGAGGCGGGCTCGAACGCGGCACTAACGCGCTTTTCCTCGGCTCGGCCGGCGTCGGCAAATCGTCACTTGCGCTGACCTACGCCATCGCGGCGGCGCAACGCGGCGAGCACGCCGTGTTCTTCGCATTCGATGAAGGACGCGGAACGGTTGAGGCACGCGCCAGGACGCTCGGGCTGCCGCTGGACGAGCACCTCGCCTCCGGAAAGATCCGGTTTCAGCAGATCGACCCTGCCGAATTGTCGCCGGGTGAGTTCGCGGCAACGCTTCGCCGCAGCGTCGAGGTCGACAATGCCCGCATCATCGTCATCGACAGCTTGAACGGCTATCTGAACGCGATGCCGGACGAACGCTTTCTCGTTCTGCAGATGCATGAACTGCTCAGCTATCTGGCCCAGCAGGGCGTGCTCACAATCCTCATCCTCGCCCAGCACGGGCTTGTCGGTCCCATGGATACGCCGCTCGACCTCAGCTATCTGAGCGATGCCGTCGTGATGCTGCGCTATTTCGAGTTCGCCGGAACAGTTCGCCGCGCCTTGTCGGTCGTCAAGAAGCGCAGCGGCGGCCACGAGCACGGCATTCGCGAATTTCGACTTGGCGGCACCGGGATCAAGCTCGGCCCGCCACTCGTTGAATTCAGCGGCATCTTTTCCGGCAATCCGCGCTATACCGGCACGGTCCTCCCGGAGGGGCCGCTCGAATGAGCGCGCAGCGCGATCACCGCGTTCTCGTCTTCGCACCGGTCGGCCGCGACGGACCGGCATCAGCCGAACTTTTGCGAAGCGCGAACCTCGAGGCGGTCAATTGCCGGGACTTGGCCGAACTCGTTGCCGAAATGACGGCAGGCGTCGGCGCCGTGTTTCTTGCCGAGGAAGGATTGTTCGGCAAGGACACCGCGGCCCTGGCACATTGGATCGCCGGCCAGCCGCCGTGGTCCGATCTGCCTTTCGTCGTTCTCACCAGCCACGGGGAGCGGCCGGCAGTGGTCGCGTGGCGACGCAGTATCGTCCAGCTTCTTCGCAACGTGTCGCTGCTCGAGCGGCCGGTTCAGCCGATTACACTGACCAGCGCCATCCAATCGGCGATGCGCGCACGCCGGCGCCAATATGAAATCCGGGCCTTGCTGGAAGCGCGCGAACAGACCGCGCAGGAGCTCGAAAAGCTCGTCGTCGAACGGACCCGAGCGCTGGAAGAAGCCAACGAGCAGCTTCGGCTCGAGATGAAGGAGCGCATCCGGGTCGAGGAAACGCTCCGGCAGGCGCAGAAGATCGAGGCCATCGGCCAGCTCACCGGTGGTGTCGCCCATGATTTCAACAATCTGCTGATGGTGATTTCCGGCGGGCTCGACATGCTCGACCGCCAGACGGATCCGAACCGCCGTCGCCGCCTGATGGACGGGATGATCCAGGCCGCGCAGCGCGGTGCCAGCCTGACCAAGCAGCTTCTGGCATTTTCCCGACGGCAGAAGCTGCGGCCGCAGCCCGTCGACGTCGCCGCGCAGATCGGCGGAATGCGTGAACTGCTCGATCGCAGCCTGAGGGGCGACGTCCATGTCGAGTTCGACTTTCCGGAGCAGCTTTGGCCGGTGGAGGTCGACCCCGGCGAGCTCGAGCTGGTCATCCTCAACCTGGCCGTCAACGCCCGCGACGCCATGCCCAATGGCGGCACGATCATCGTGCGCGGCGACAATCTACCCGACCTGAACGAGGGAGAGATTGCCGGCGACTATGTCCGCTTGTCCGTCGTCGACACCGGTGTCGGCATGCCCCCGGAGATCATGTCGCGGGTGTTCGAGCCGTTCTTCACGACCAAGGACATCGGCAAGGGGTCGGGACTGGGACTCGCACAGGTCCATGGATTTGCGACGCAGTCGCGGGGCACGGTGCGAATTCAATCGGAGGTCGGACGAGGCACGAGCATCGAGCTGTACCTGCCGCGATCCTTCGAGACGCCTTCCGACGAGCGACACCTCATCGACCTCACCAGGGTGCGCCCGAAAAAGAGCAATCAGGGGCAGATCCTGCTGGTGGAGGACGATAACGAGGTTGCCGCGCTGGTCAGCGAGATGCTCGGTCAGCTCGGCTACGAGGTCACACGCGCTTCCAGTGCCGCGGCAGCCCTTGGTGCCCTGGCGGATGGCCGTCAGATCGATCTGATCTTCTCCGACATCATGATGCCGGGCGGCATGAATGGGGTCGAGCTCGCGCGCGAGGTCAGGACAAGACGAAGCGACATACCGATATTGCTGACCAGCGGATACGCCGAAGCCTCGGTCCATGAAGCGGAGAGCGCGGGCATCGCCATATTGGCCAAACCCTATCACATCGACGAGCTCGCCGCGGCCTTGGCCGCGGCAAAGTCAGGTCTTCGGCGCGATGCAGGCTCCAAACGCTCGAACTCCTGCTGAGAGTCGTCGCGAACTACGCTGCGCGCCAGACTCGGGCGATCTCCGGATCCTTACCGGAAATATCCCATCACGAGATCGACATCGGCGCTGCGGGCCGCCGTGCCGTTCAGCTCGGCGTCGATGACGCGGCGGCAGGCGTCCACCGCGGCGTGATCGCCGAGGTCGTTGGCGGCTTCCAGAACGAGCCAGGCGGCGTCGACCGAAGCCTTGTCCGGAGCTGCGCCGCCGAGATCGGTAGCGCCGGCATTGGCGAGATTCTTCTTGCGAACGGCGGTGCCGAATTGAGGTAACATTGCAGGTACTCCCCTCTCCTCAGTGGACCTGTCAGTGGACTTGAAGTTCGGGCTGACGGCCCGCATCGGCACCCGCGCCGGTCTTGCGCGACTGGTAGAACTTCAGAATGCTGCGCGACGTCTCGATCTTGAGCCGGCCGTACTCGCGCTCGTTGTCCTGGAGCTCGCGCGCCGTGATCAGATGATCCTTGGCGCCGAGGAACAACAGCGACATCGTCGTGTCCCAGGAGAAGTCGAGCGCCTTGCACAGCACCAGGATCATCTCGCGGTTGCGGTCCATCAACGCGCGCTCGATCACGTCGACCGGCAGCGCCGACAAAAGCGACAGGCCGATCTGCACCTCGTCGAAGCGGTGCTGGCGGGCATAGTTCGAGATCGAATCCTGATTGAGATTGCCCTGGCGATACTGCGTCGTGACCACGCGCTTGGCGACGAAATAGCTGCGCGAGGACGGGCCGAACTTGGACTGGAGATCGCCCGTGACCTCGGTCACCGAGCTCTGGATCTGTGTCATCATCTCGGGCCGCTCGGTCTCGAGGCGGCGGCGGACGTCTTCCGAGGCCTTCGCGATCAGCTGCTGGAAGATGTGGCGCGGCACGTCCTTGCGCAGGCCGAGTTGCTCGGCAAGGATCGAATCGCCCTCGGCGCGGCGGACCATGTGCAAGAGACCCGAGCCGGAGAAGCGCGCGCCCTCGTTCCTGGCGACCGAGGTCACGACCTCCTGGTTGCCGCGCTTGACCAGCACGTCGGTCACGGCTTCGCCGATCGACTGGCGCTGCGAGATCGCCAGCAGATGCGCCTGACCCTTGGTCATGGCGCTCTGGACCAGCATCTTCTCGTCGATGCGGTTGGAATCGCGCAGCACGGGACCGGCAACCGCGATCTCGTCGTCGAGGGCGAGCCTTTCGATGACGTTGAGCGGGGCGTGATCGCAGGCCGACATCACTTCGGAGAGCTGCGCGCGCGCTGCCACCTCGATCTCGTCGGCGAGCCGGCCGATCACCTCGCCGAACATGCTGATCTCGTCGTCGCTGTAGCGGCCGGTGATCAGGATGTCGGTCGCATGCCACAATGCACGCGCCCGGCTTTCGTCGGTGCCGCGCGCGATCGCGTCGTCCAGATCCTGCAGAAGCGATTTCGCCCCGTTCATCTCGATCACCCCAGTTCTTGGCAGCCCGTTGGCGAGCCGTCCCGCCGCTCGCGGCGCGACGCCGAATTCCTCTGGGAACCCACGCTAGAGGTGAAACGCGAGAATTCAGTAAAGTCGGCAAATCAGTTTTGCCGACGAAAATTCCGTCAAATGCGAGGGAATGGATTTACTGTTGTGCAAGAGCCGAGAAGCTTTGGGCACTGAAACCTCTCCGCGTCATGGCCAGGCTTGTCCCGGCCATCCACGCCTTGCCGCATGGCACAAAGAACGTGGATGCCCGGGACAAGCCCGGGCATGATGAGCATCGGCAACGGAGCGCTTTAGATAGCGCTGTCTACGGATTCTGCGGCGTCAGCACCAGCGGCGGCTTCGGCCTGGGTTTGGCGGGCGGCGGGCCCGGGGCGGGCTTCACGTCGATGGCTGGAGGGAGCGGCGCGAGCTGCTGGCTCGCGAGCGGCGGGCTCGTCAGTGAAGGGCTGGGCGCGGCGGGCGCGGCCTGCGGAGCTTTCGGGGTCGGCGCCACCCTGGGCTTTGCCGGCGCGCGGCGCGGGTCCTGGCCCGGCAGCGGCACGTTGGGTGGCGCCTGCTCGGTCGCTATCTCTGGGGACACCAGCGTCGGCAGCGCAGCGGTGGCCGGCGGCGGCTCGCCGCGCTCGATGGCGTCGAGCCGCCGCGTCTCGCGATCGATCGTGCGCACCGCAAGCCATGACGACAGCGGTGCGAGGTCGATGGTACGGCTCAGCCTGTCGGGCGGGCCTGCCGCAAACAGCTGGATCTCGGGCGGGGCGCCGGAAAGCCCGGTCATGATCGGCGTCAGGCTGGCGCGGATGTCGGCCTGGTCCGCCGGAATGTCGTAGCCGCCGGAGACGATGGCGCGGGCGTTCTTCGCTTCCAGCGGCGTTGCGCCGATGCGCAGGCGGCCGTCGCGGATCGTGAACGGAATCTGCGCCGAGGGCACCGCGATGCGCCCCGCCGACAGCGCGGGCTCGACGAGCTGCCGCAGCCGGTTGTCGTCATTGACCTGGCCGCCGTCGCTGGCGCGGATGGCGATCTCGAACGCACGCGGATTGAGGCCGGCGATCTCGGCGGATTCGAGCGTCACCGTGCCGTTGCCGGCGAGCGCACCCGTCAAGGCCGCGACGCTGCGGCCCTGGCTGGTCAGCGCCACCTGCACCGAGGCGCGTCCCTTGGGCAGGGCGAGGTCGCGATAGCGCAGCGCCGCCGCATCGACATTGCCGAGCTCGATGCGCGCGTTCAGCGCAAGCCCACCCGCGCCATTGCGCGCGTCCAGGCTTGCGGACATTTCGCCGCCGCCGACCCCGCCCTTGAGCGCATCGAACGCAAGCGACTGGCCGTCGCTCCGGATCGTGCCGCCGAAGGGGCGGAGCTCGATGCCGCCGGGCAACATTCCGCGTAAGGCCTGGAAGGCGATGCGGCCGCGCCAGCCGCTAACCAATCCTGCGCTGAGCGGCTCGCCGGACTCACGACCTGCTGCGCCGACGGCGATTGCGAGCGCCGGCGCCAGATCGAGCGAGTCGAGACCGACCTCGCCGTCGATGCTCTTGTCCTGACCGAGCGTCACCGAAACATGGCCGCGCAGATGCGAGCCCGCGGCATTGCCGTCGAGATCGCCGAAGGTCAGGCGATTGCCGGAGAGCGTGAGGCGGGAGGACAGGCTGACGTTCTGCGCCGACTTGCCGGCCGGGCTGGTCCCGAGCAGCGGCGCCAGATTGGCGTTGCGCACGCGCAGGTTCACGCTCGCCTTCGGTTCGAACGATTTGGGCTCGAACGATTTGGGTTCGGACGTTTTGGGCTCCGACCATTCGACGCTGCCTTGCGCGTCGGCATCGAGCCCGCCGCCGCTGAGCTTTGCGTTCAATTGCGAGGGACGGCGCCAGGCTCCGCTCAACCGTCCTTCGAATTGCGAGGCGCCCTCGCCCGCGGCCACGATGCGGTCCAGCCCCAGCAGTGCCAACAAGGCGCCGGCCTGCGGCGCCGCGACCTTCGCGTCCAGCGTGAAGTCGCTGTTGCGCAGGCGTTCGAGGTCGATACCGCCGATGGCGGCCGCCGGCGTCTGCGCGGCCAGGGTCGCCGTGGTCTTGAGCTGCGGTGCGTCGAGGTCGAGCACGACACGGGCATTGCTGCGATCGGCATGCTCGGCGTTCTTGTCGAGGCTGAGATCGAGCTTGAGACGGGTCGCGCCGGGCAAGGACGGGAGCGCATCGAGGCGCGCGCGCAGCGCGGGCGCGAACGGCTCGACCAGCGCGGTGAGCTCGCGCAGCGAATTGGCCGAGGATTTCAGCGCGAGCTTGCCGGTCGTCTTGGTGCGGTCGAAGCTGCCGCTCGCCTCCGAGGTCACGCCGCCGCCCTGGCCGAAGCGCAGCTGCTCCAGCGACAGCGACGCCGGGCTGTAGGCGAGCCTGGCTGCGAACGGCCGCAGCTCCTGGCCGGCGGAGATTGCGCGGCCGATATCGAGCGAGAGCTTTGCTTCTTCCGGCCATTCGCCTTGCGGCCCCGCCAGCGCGCGCACGAAGCTCGCGGCGGCATCGAGGTCGAGCCGGTCGGCCCTGAGGTCCGCATCGATCCGCGAGCCCTTGCTTGCGCCTGTCTGCACGAAGACGATGCGGCCTTCGACGGCGCCGCCGTCGATGTCGGCCTTCAGCCTGTCGATGGCCAGATGATTGGCGGCGATGGTGACGTCGCCGGCAAGACGCAGGGGCCGCGTGCTGCGGCGGGTGATCTCGCTGCGGCCCTGCAGCCAGGCCACCAGCGTGTCGGGATCCGGGGATTCGACGCTGAGCCGGCCGCTGAAACTGTCGGCGCCGGGAGCCGCGCCATTGAGCGAGACCTGCGTCATGCCGGGCGCGCGCAGCTCGAGCCGCCGGAAGGTCCAGGACCGGCCGTCGGTCGCAAGCTCGGTCGCGATGTTCTGAAGCGGACGGCCGCCGAGCATGATCTGATCGGCATTGAACTCGATCTGAGCCGGGATCGGCACCTGCGGGATCGCCGCCAGCCCTGCGCGCAGCGCCGGCAGGACGCGCTGCGGATCGGCATCATCCTTGGCGGTCAGCCTGTCGGCATCGACCTGCCGCGCCGACAGCACCGCGCGCAGCAAGGGCGATTCGCCAAACCTGAGATCGCCGACGCCGCCGAGCTTCAGCGCGGTGTCCTCCGGGCCGAAGCTCGCGTCGATCTGCTCCAATTTCGCGCCGGCCGGATCGGCCTTGAGCCTGGTCGCAAGCTTCCAGGGCGTCGGTCCCGCCTCGCCCGCCTTCCTGGCCGCGGGCATGGCGAGGGTCAGCGCGCCCTCGAATTTCGGCTGGCGATTATCGAAGGCGAGCACGCCCTCAAGATCGGCGAGGATGGCGCGCTCGCCGGGATCGATGTTGAGGTGGAGACGGGTGGCGCTGCCGTCGGCGCTGGGACCGGAGGAGACGCGGAACGGGTAGCGCACGCCGCGCGCGGTGAAGCTGCCCTCGCCCCGCACCGAGCCAGCGAGCGAGCGCACGTCGCCGGAGAAGGCGATGTCGTTTAATTCCAGCGTCGAGCGGCTGGCGGCATCGTGCAAGGCGATGCGGCCGGTGAGGTTCAGCCGCTCGATGGCGAGGGAGGCCAGGTTGAAGGTGCCGCTCGCGGTGGAGGGTAAATCGACCCGTCCGCGCGCGTCCAGACCAAGATCGACCGCCATGCCGCCGACCGAAAGCTCGGTGGCGCGCCATTCGCCGCGCATCAGGGAGCCGAGGCTGAACTCGACATCGAGCTTGTCGGCGCGCAGGCGGCCGAGATCGTTGTTGCCGCCGAAGGTGACGCCGCGCAGCCGCAGCGTCGGCGCCGGCAACAGCCGCGCATCGAGCTCGCCCGCCACCCGCACCGGCACGCCGATGATCTTGCCGGCCTCTGCCTCGAACTGGGGCCTGAACTGGTTCCAGTCGATGTAGTAAGGCCCGATCAGCGCGGCCAGCAGCGCAATGATGAAGGCAATCGCCAATCCGAGCAGCGTCGTCTGCACGGGTCTCCCCTCGGCCAAACCGGCCTGGGCCGAAGCTGAGAGCCTCAGGCGCGCCGGAACAGCCCCTTATATAGGGGGAAGTATGGCGAAGTCACAGCGACTGTTGCGCGCGGAGGTTAACGCGCAAGCCCCCTCACCAGCTCGCCGGCAGCCGCCTCAGCCCGCGCAGCACGAAGGTCGGCCGCCATTCCGGGGTCTCGATGTCGTCGATGCGCAAATCCGGCAGCCGCCGCAGCAGCGTGGCGATGGCGATCTCGGCCTCGATCCGCGCCAATTGGGCCCCCAGGCAGAAATGGATGCCGCCGCCGAACGACAGCGGCTTGACGTTCGCCCGGGTGACGTCCAGCCGGTCGGGCCTGTCGGGGTAGACCGCGCCATCGCGGTTGGCCGAGCCGAGCAGGCACAGCACGGTCTCGCCCTTGGGGATCGTCACGCCGCCGAGGTCCTCGATCTCCTCCAGCGTGACGCGCCCGGTCATCTGCACCGAGGAATCATAGCGCAGGAACTCCTCGATCGCGTTCGTCATCAGCTCCGGTTTCGCTTTCAGGAGCGCAAGCTGATCCGGGTTGCGGTGGAGCGCGAGCAGGCCGTTGCCGATCAGGTTGACCGTGGTCTCGTGGCCTGCGCCGAACAGCAGGATGATGTTGGCGGTCAGCTCCTCGTTGGTGAGCTTGTTGCCGTCCTCCTCGGCCTGCACCAGCTGGGTGATGAGGTCGTCGCCGGGATTCTTGCGGCGCAGCTCGAACAGCTGCTGGAAATACATCTGCGCCATCAAGTTGGCGGCGTTGCCCTGGCGGATCTCCTCCGGCGAGAGCGGCACGGGGTCGAGCAGCCGTCCGCCGTCGCGCGAGCTCTTGTAGAACACTTCGCGATGCTCCTCGGGGATGCCGAGCATGTCGCAGATGATGGTGACGGGCAGGCGGAAGGCGAAATCCTCGATCAGGTCCATGTGGCCGCGCTCGATCACGGCATCGATCGCCTGGTCGACGATCTCCTGGATTCGCGGTCGCATGTCCTCGACGCGGCGGGCGGTGAAGGCCTTCACGACCAGGCCGCGCAGGCGGGTGTGGTCCGGCGGATCGGCTTGCAGCATCCAGTAGCTCATGCTGCGAAACACCGGCTCCTTCATGATCTCCGGGCCGTAGCGGCGCGTGGTCCGTTCGACGAAATCCTTGCCGAAGCGCTTGTCACGCAGCACGAGACTGACCTCGGCGTGCCGGCTGGCGACGTACTGGCCGAAAGGCGTCACGTGGATCGGATCGACGGTGCGCAGCCGTTCATAGTGCGGATAGGGATCGCGGATGAAATCCGGCGAGAGCGGGTTGAACAGCGGTCCGCCAGCGGGTTGCACTTGCTCGTTCATGGTGACCTCGGATCGGTTGCCGCACGACACGCATACGCAAGGCTGCCCCCATCGCCCAGCGTAACCATCCCTGTAAATTATCAACTCGATACATTGTTGTATCGAGTTGCATTCTGCCCTAAGCTGCGCCGATGTCAAGGGTGAGAACCAGGCCGACCAGGGACGACACACGCGAGGCGCTGTTCGAGGCGGCCGCGCGCGTGTTCGAGGCGGACGGCATCGGCGGCGCCAGCATCGAGGCGATCGCGGCGGCGGCGGGCTTCACCCGCGGCGCGTTCTATTCGAACTTCAAGAGCAAGGACGAATTGATCATCGCCATGCTCGAGGACCATGTCGCGCAGTCGATCCGGCGCAACATGGACATCCTGGCGCAGCACGACAATCTCGACGACTTCATCGCGGCGTTGAAGACGATGGACCGCAGCCGCCAGGATCCGCTCGGCCGCTCGCCCCTGCTGCACATGGAGATGATCCTGTTCGTGGCGCGGGCCGAAAAGCGCCGCCCGGAACTTGCCAAACGCCTGCGCGCGCGGCGCAGGCTGGTCGCCGACATCATCGAAGCGACATCGAAGAGCAACGGGCGCAACGTCAATCTGAACCCGCCCTGGATCGCCTCCGTCGTGCTCGCGCTGGAAGACGGCTTTCGCCTGCACCGGCTGATCGACCCCGAGACGACGCCCGCCGACAGTTTCCTGCGCGCGATCACGGATCTCCGGCGCCGGACGGGACTGGCCCCGGCCTAGCGCAGCACCGACTGTCTCCACAGCGTCATGGCCGGGCTTGCCTTGCTTGGGCTGTTTCACCGCCTGCTCGGCGACAGCTCCTCGTTACTTCTTCTTTGCGGGTCCGAAATCCGGTTGCCAGGCGACTTCCTTGCGGGACGGGGCCGCGGCGATCACCTTGGCCTTTTCCTTCTTCGGCTTCTTGGCTTCGCGGTTGCCGCGTTGCTGGCCCTTTGCCATGTCGCTTTCCCTTGTTGGTTTGAGTTCGTCGAATTCATTCGGCTGCAGGACACGGCCGCGCGGAGTTCAGACCCTGACGTCCATGTAGCCCTCGCGCAGCAGCTTTTCCGCGAGACGCAGCGCGACCGTCGCAGTTCCGCGGCCGAGATTGGAGCTGCCGTATTCGTTGGTGCCGCTGACCAGATACGGCACGCGTGTTGTCCTAGCCATTGATGACCGCAGCGGCGCACACGAGAAGCAGAAGAAACAGCGGAACGATCACCGGCGGCACGATCCATTCCGAGATGCGGACACGCGACATCGAACGCCCCTGCGAAGCCTTCGGCGGGAGCACACGTGACCCTCAGTCACCGGTCGATGCCGTTGATAAGCGCGGTGATGGCAACGAGCCTACGCTCACGCCGAACCAATAGCGAGCAGTAAATGCGCCACGGGCTCGGCCTCGCACCGTCGCAACCAGCGTTCGCCAGCGTGCAGACGATAGTGCTGGCTATTGCCGCGCCAAAGGCGCATGGTCGCAGCAGCCGGCACCGGTGGGGCTTCACTTGCGAAAGGCAGCGTGCATGACCATCCGCTCGCGGCGAGAGACCGTCATCTTCAGACATCCGTTCCAAATCCGCGGCGTCGCGCGCATCTTGCCGGCGGGCGCTTACGAGGTCGTCACGGATGAGGAGACGATCGACGGCTTGTCTTTCGCCGCCTATCGCCGGATTGCCACGATGATCACCGTGCCCGCCGAAGGCGCGCGCGGTACCGTGGAGGTATTGTCGATCGGCTCTGTCGATCTTGCTGACGCGCAAGCAGCGGACGCGAGCATCGCCAGTGAATGACCGGCCCGTCGATCTCGACAAGCACCGTGGCATGGCCGCGCAAAAGGCCACCGACCTGCGCCGCGCGTTGGGCGAGGTCGAGGCCCATGCCCGGGAGCTGCGCGAGCGCGAGGCCGATCTCGAGCACCGCATGATGACGGTGCCCGCGGCTTCCTGGCAGGAAGCCGCGGTGAAGGCGCGCCATCTGCTCAACCTCTATGCTGCAAGTCTTCCGGCAGAGGACACGCGCCACCGCGCGCTGGTGTCGGCGCTGTTCGATGATTTCGCACGGCTGTCCGGGGACGGCTGAGCCGAGCGACGGCCGCCTGCATTCATGCCGGCGCGAGCGACGGGCAATGGAGTAGGCCATGACACTGACGAGCGGCCGCTTTATCGGCCATGAGTACGAGCGGATGATCGTGCGGTTCTCGATGCATGACGGCGCCCGGGAGATTCCTTGCGCGATTTCGACCTCGGCGATGGACGATCTCGAGCAGGGACCGCAAGTCAGGCCCGAGCAGCGGGAAGCCCAGTTCGCCCGTCTACGCGATCGCATCGAAGCATGTGCTGCGAGCAAGTATCGCGCCACAGAATTCGAAGGCACTCCGCCGGGCATCGTGCTGCGAGGCATCGATTTCAGGCGATAGGATCTCGGCCTAGTGAAGACAGCCCGCGAAGCCTGGTCGAGCTTTTCTGCTGCGTGATGCCTGACGCGGCATGGCGTGAGATCCGGAAAAGCAGATCGTTGCTACTCCGGCCTTGCCTTGATCTCCGGCAAGGGCGGCTTGCGTTCGAAAGGCTTCTTTTTCGGTGGCGCGGGCAGCAGTCCCTCCCTGATCGCCTGCTTGCGAGCCAGCTTGCGAGCGCGGCGAATGGCCTCGGACTTCTCGCGGGTCTTTCTCTCCGACGGCTTTTCGTAGGACCGTCGCTGCTTCATCTCCCGGAAGACGCCCTCGCGCTGCATCTTCTTCTTGAGAACGCGCAGTGCCTGCTCAACATTGTTGTCTCTGACGAGTACGTGCAATTGATCCTCCTGGCTCGGGCTGCGAATGCGACACGTCCTGCAGCGCAGCCAATTGCGCAGGAGCTTCATTGCGATGTGTGAGGATAGTGAGCCGCGACATTGGTCGCGGCTTCGGACGAGCCGATCTGCTTGTCACGGCGAGCAGCTTGGTGGCGTCACGTGACCATTGTCGTGCTGCGCTGTCAATCGATAACGCCTTGCTCGCAGATCGATGGACAAGCGCCGCGGAACAGAAGAAGCGGCATCGCAGCAAACAAACTGGCTTCGCTCCTTGCAAATGCGCGAAAGTTGTATATATTGAAGTTGTTCGATTAGCCGCTGTGCCTTGTTGAATGCGCCCGCGGGCTCCTTTTCCAAAGACATCGACGAAGTTGAAGGTAACCGCGCGATTGTCGCGCGGGATGCGCTCGCGCGCTTTGGAGAAGAAAAATGACGACAGGTACAGTCAAGTGGTTTAACGGCCAAAAAGGCTTCGGTTTCATCCAGCCAAACGACGGTGGCAACGATGTGTTCGTTCACATCAGCGCCGTTGAAAGGGCTGGGCTTGCCGGTCTCGGCGAAGGCCAACAGGTCAACTTCGAGATCAAGACCGACAAGATGCGAGGCAAAGCCAGCGCCGAGAACCTCTCGCTGGCTTGAGATCGTTGCGCCGTTTCACGGATGTACTGAAACGGTTGCATTGCCCGCTCAATCCCAGGATTGAGCGGGTTTAGTCTTTGCGGATCGGGTGAACGATGAGCAGCAAGAGGCCGGCAGAGCCGTCACCCGAAAGCATTGCGCGTTCCGATCGCAAGCGCCTGGCCGCTGAAGAGGGCGCGCGGGCATTGGAGGACGTGGAAAGGCAAGCCATCGAGGTTCGCAAGAACATGGCCCGACTCCGAGAGGCGCGCCAGGCTAGGGAAGCTGTCGATGCAGCTCTTCGATCGACTTTGCCGGTGCCCAAGCTCAAGAAGCGGACAAGGAAGCTGGCGCGATAGCCGTCTTCAACGCCGCCGGCGAAATCTGAAGTGCCGATCCCATGCCGGAGAGTGCAGATCGTGCCTCGCATAAAGCCAGATCACGGAACCATCACATTCTTTCTCGCGTCCGGCGCAAATCGGCAGATGTGCCGGCTTGCAACGACATTCAACACGCAGAAGCAGGCCTTCAGCTATCTACAGAAGCATCGCACGGAGTTCGAGCGCATGGCGCGGGCGCGCCTGGCTTCAGGGGAGCTTGAGGAAGGCATTGTCGTGCTTTCGATGCTCTAGCGTTACACGCGAGCGCGAGCACTCTTGACGATCTCATTGGCCATCTCAATTGACCGGCCTGACTTTCTCGTAGACGAATGTCGCTGTCAGGACAGGACCATCCGCATCCCGAACATTGATGGCAAGGCCGTCGCTGCTGGCGAGCGGCTCGCGCTGTTTGGCAATGTCGGCAAGAGACATCGCCGCCTCGATCTCCGCGGCCCGCCGGCTGGCCAAATCGAGACCTTCCTCGTCTACGACGAGCGCTTCACCATCCCAGATATCAAAGTAGAACTGCGGCACTAACTCGTCCTCTCGGACCGTTCTCGCCGTTCAGCCTCCCTTGCCAACCGTTCAGCCTTCAGTCGCTCTCGATTGTCGTGGAAGACCCGTTCTGCTTTCTCATAGTCGGTCGCGGGCTTCGTCGCGGTCTGCTTGAAGAGCTTGTTCGCCTCGGTCGCTGCACGCGATTGGGAATGCCGTCGCATTGCTCGTCCTCCTATCGCTGGTGACTAGAAGTCCGCCGCTGTCGGCGGCTTTGTTGTCCGCCCTATTCCGGGATCGGCTTGCTGCGCCTGGACCGATCTATTCGTACCCGATCGAACTCCTTGGGTCCATCGAGCAGATCGCGCTTGCGAATTGCTCTATCCTCCGCCGTCGTCGTTGTGTCGCCCATCCGATCGATCGCATCGCCGGCCATCTTGCGAGCGCGCTGCTTCTGGCGATCCGGATCGGCGCTCACCGCAAGCCCCAGTTCCACCAAGCGGCCGATTGCCTCGGACAGGCTGGGCCTGTCGCTCTGACAGGCCATCCATGCCGCGATCGCCTTGAGCTGCGGTTGTGAAGGTCGAAACCCTGCCGCTGCTGCGGTGGCGCTGCTTTCCGCTCTTTTCATCGGGCTCGTGCAGTGTGCAAACAGAGTATCGCGCGGCGTCCCCTGACGGAGACCAAGCCGCCGGTCGCTGATGCGTTCCTACCGTTGGGCAATATTACTCAAAGCGGCTACGCCGACCGCTTCACGGCAATCTCGCCCTGGGCCACAAGGTCCAGCCGCCCCAGCATCGCCCTCGCCTGCTCGGCGCAATGCTCGATCAGCCAGCGCTCGAAGGCGACCGGCGGCAGCGGCGGTGCGTAGAGGAAGCCCTGGACGATGTCGCAGCCGAGCTCGGCCAGCGTGTTGCGCTGCCCCTCGGTCTCGACCCCCTCGGCGACCACGCTCATGCCGAGGCCCTGGCCGACCCGGATCACGGCGGTGGCGATCGCGAGCGCGCCAGCGTCACGCTCGATGTCGCGCATAAAACTGCGGTCGATCTTGAGCTCGCGGATCGGCAGATGCGCGAGCCGGCTGAGGCTGGAATAGCCGGTGCCGAAATCGTCCACCGAGAGGCCGACGCCGAGCTCGCGGATCGCGTTCATCGTCTCCAGCGCCGCGGCGCCGTCCTGCATGAACGCGCCTTCGGTGATCTCCAGCATCAGCGCATCCGGCGGCAGATCGTGCTCGGCCAGGATGTCCTTGAGCCGCGCGGCCAGCGTGACGTTGCGGAAATTGATCGGCGACAGATTGACCGAGACGCAGGGGATGTTGAGCCCGGCGCGGCGCCAGCTCGCCATCTGACGGCAGGCCTCGCGCACGGACCACATGCCGATCTGCTCGATCAGCCCGCATTCCTCGGCGAGCGGGATGAACTTTGCCGGCGAGACGTCGCCGAGCACGGCATCGCGCCAGCGCGCGAGCGCCTCGACGCCGTGGATCGCGCCGTCGCAGCTGCGGATCTGCGGCTGGTAGCTGAGGCTCAGCACACCTTCCGCGACGGCGCGGCGCAACGCCGCGATCAGCGCCAGCCGCTGCTCCGCGAGCACGTTCATCTCGGCACTGAAGAGGCGATGCGTCGAGCGTCCGGCCTGCTTGGCCATGTACATGGCGGCGTCCGCCTGCTGCATCAATGTGTCGATGTCGGTGGCGTGATCGGGATAGAGGCTGATTCCGATGCTGGCGGACATCGGCATCAGCTTCGATCCAAGCCGCAACGGTGCGGACAGGGCCTCGGTGATCCCGGCCGCGATGCGCTCAGCGGCCTCGGCATTGCGCCCCGGCAGCAGGATGACGAACTCGTCGCCGCCGAGCCGTCCCAGCATGTCGTCGGGACCGATCTGCTCGCGCAGGCGCTGCGCGAGCAGGATCAAGAGCTCGTCGCCGGCGGCGTGGCCGAGCGTGTCGTTGACGTCCTTGAAATGATCGACGTCAAGGAAGGCGAGCGCGACATGGCCTCCGGTCGGACAGGCATTGATCGCGGTCGTGATCAGGTGGCGCAGCTGCGCGCGGTTCGGCAGGCCGGTGAGCATGTCGTGATAGGCGAGCCGCGCGATTTCGGCGCGCGCCTCCTTGCGCTCGATCGCGAACGCGCCGAGGTTGACGCAGGCATCGACGATCTGGCGGTGCCATCGGCTCGGCGCCCGCGGTTCGCGATAATAGAAGCCGAAGGTGCCGATGACCCGGCCGTCCTTGGCCTTGATCGGCGTCGACCAGCAGGCGCGCAAGCCCACTTCGAGCGGCCGCGCCTTGTAGGGCTGCCAGCGCGGATCGGCATCGATGTCGGCGACCAGAACCGGAATGCCGTAGAAGGCTCCGGTTCCGCACGTGCCGACCTCGGGACCGATCGCGATGCCGTCGAGCGAACGGGAATAGTCCTCGGGCAAGCTCGGGCCGCCCAACGGATGGAGCAAGCCGGCGGCATCGACGTGCAGCAGCGAGCAGACGACGCCGGGCGCGATCTGCTCGACACGGCGGCACAGCCGATCGGCAATCTCGGTGATCGGCGCCTCGTCGGCGAGCGCCGCCATGATCAGTTGCTGCAGCGAGCGCAGCTGCCGGGATTCGGTGATGTCCTCGAGCAGCGCGAAGATGTGCTTGACCCGGCCTTTCTTGTCGCGGAAGGCATCGATCCGGGCAGAGACCCAGATCTCCTCACCATCCTTGTCGTAGACGAGCACCTCGGCCTCGTCGCGCTGGCCGCCATGCATCAGCCGCTTGACGAGCTTCGCAATCGCCTTGCGATCGGTGTGGCGGCCGGCAATGAGCTCGCCGGCGCGGCGGCCTTCGGCCTCCTCGCTGGTGTAGCCGAACAGCGCCGTGAACGCGGAATTGACGTAGACGATGTTCTGCTCGACGTCGGTGATGATCACCACGCGGTTGGTCTGGTCGGAGACCGCGTGGAGAAGTGCGATCCTGGCGCGGCGTTCGGCATCGAGGGTGACGTCGCGTGCGAACACGATGTGATGGGTCGCGCCGTCGACCGTCGCCGACGACATCGCGATCTGCGCCTTGATCCGGCTGCCGTCGTGCCGCACGAGGCTGATCTCCTCGCGGAAATCCGCGGTCGCGCCGGCCTGGAGACATTTGAGAGTGAGGACGGCGGCATCGCGGTCGAGCACCTCGGCGGCGGCGAGCTTCCAGATCCGTTCCGCGGCGGGGTTGAAATGGGTAATGCGATGCGCTCATCGACGATGACGATGCCATCGTCGGCGCGTTCGAGCGCGGCGCGCAGCACGTCAGGAATTTCAGTCGCAAGGTGATCGGAGGCGGGCATCGTCTGGACCAGCGGCATCGGGAAATGCGGCAATCGGCGAGAGGTTAACGCGCCGATGGTGTCCAAGACGTTTTTGCAATTCCGGCGCGCTGCGCCAAGAGGCGGCATGATTAACGCTTCGCGAAAACGCCGAAGGTATCTTGAAGCGTACTGGAGCTATTCGGATGCCGTTTTGAGCTTGTGCAGCCGACCGGCCACGGCCCTCACCTTGCCCGGCGCCGCCCGCCAGATCGCGAGCGCCGACACCCCGCTCACGACCATGGCGAGGGCGAAAGCGAGCGTGTAGTCGCCGGCGCGATCATAGAGAACGCCGGTCAGCCACGGTCCGGCCGCACCGCCCGCCAGCGCCGCGAGCATGATCGTGCCGAAGATGCTGCCCTGGTGCCTGCCCTGGAAGATCTCGAACACCACCGCGCCCATGATCGAGGTGAGGCCGTAGCCGAGCGCGCCTTGCGTGAACACCATCAGGTAAACCAACCAGAGCGAAGCTTGATATTTCAGCGCGATCAGCGCGGCGAAGCAGACGACGAAACCTGCACAGCTGATCGCCCACACCCACTCCCGGCCGATGCGGTCGGAGACGTACCCCAGCACGATCTGGCCGGGAATGCCGAGCAGGCTGACCATGCCGAGCGCCCACACCGCAACGCCGGGGCTGAAGCCGACATCGAGCAGGAATTTGGTCTGGTGCACCTGCACCGCGTACCAGATGTACAGGCCGCAGAAATAGCCGAGCGCGATCCACCAGAACCGCGCGGTCGCGACGGCGCGCCGCAGCGTCCAGTCGGTGTTGACCCAGACGTGATCGACCACGTTGGAGACCGGGCTTGCCGCGCCTGCGGCGGGGGCGGCATCGCCGTCCGGCTGGAGCCCGATGTCCTCGGGGCGCTTGTGCAGCAGCAGGTTGATCGGCGCCAGCGCGATCAGGACGAGCAGGCCCATCGCGGTGCAGGCGGTGCGCCAGCCGGTCTGCTCGATCATGTGCTGCACCCATGGCAGCAGCGTCACCGAGCCGATACCGACGCCCGCGAAAGCGATGCCGATGGCGAAGCCCCGCTTGCGGATGAACCAGTTCGGCAGGAACAGCGACTGGCCGGAATAGCCGAGACAGACGCTGCCGGCCCCGACCATGACGCCGATGGTGACATAGAGGTGCCACGGCGCGCTGGTCAACGGCGCCAGCAAAAGGCCGCCGCCCATCAGCACGACCCCGAGCTCCATCACCGCGCGCGGGCCGGCGCGGTCCATCAGGCGGCCGATCAGCGGGCTGACCACGCCCGACACCACGAAGCCGAAGGAGAAGGCGCCCGCCGTGACGCCGCGCTCCCAGCCGAACTCGGAAATGATGGGCGGAAAGAACAGCGAAAACGCGGTGCGCGCGTTGACCCCGATCGCCATGGTGACGAAGGTCACCGCGACGACGATCCAGCCGTAGAAGAACGGAAGCCGCATGTTGTGTGCTTGTTTCATCCCTAGACGGTTCTTCGGACCATCCGGGGATGTCCGGGTCAAGCGCTTTTCGCGCATGCCTCTTGAGCGGGGCGCAGACGCTCCCGCAGCGTCATGGCCGGGCTTGTCCCGGCCATCCACGTCTCGCGACGCAGGACGGAGAACGTGGATGCCCGGGACATAGGCGAGCGGAAGCGACGCCGTCCTTCGGACGGCTATGCCCGGGCATGACGACCTAAATACTGCTTGAGCGGCGCGCTCAGGCGGCGTCGAGCCGTGAGGATTTGACCGGCGCGTCGAACAGGATCCGCTCGATCGGATGCGGCCGGCCGAACAGATAGCCTTGCGCAAAATTGACGCCGAGCGCCTTCAGCCGGTCGAACTCCTCGGGCGTCTCGACGCCTTCGGCCGTGACCGACATGTCCAGTCCGCGCGCCAGCGTCACGATCGAGGAGATGATGGCGGAAGAGCGCGGCTGCTGCGTCAGATTGCGAATGAACGACTTGTCGATCTTGATCTTGTCGAACGGGAACGCGGTCAGGTAGCTGAGCGAGGAATAGCCGGTGCCGAAATCATCGAGCGCGAGCTCGACCCCGAGCTGCTTCAGCCGCTCCATGAAGGCATGATTCTCGCTGCCGCGCTCCAGCAGCACGGATTCCGTGATCTCGATCTCGAGCCGCTGCGGCGGCAGGCCGGAATCGGCGAGCGCCGCGCAGATCATGTCGAACAGCTCGGCTTCCTTGAACTGGATCGGCGACAGATTGACGGCGATCATGAGATCGGCAGGCCAGCCGGCTGCGTCCGCGCACGCGCGCCGCAGCACGAATTCGCCGAGCGGCACGATCAGCCCGGTCTCCTCCGCAAGCGCAATGAACTGGTCCGGAGGGATCAGGCCGCGCGTCGGATGCCGCCAGCGCACCAGCGCCTCGAAGCCGCGTCGTTCGCCGCTGAGGGCATCGACGAACGGCTGGTAGTGCACCTCCAGCTGGCAGCGCGCGATGGCGTCGCGCAGATCTCCTTCCAGCGTGTTGCGGGCCTCCAGCTCGGCCGACATCGCCTCATCATAAACAGTGAAGCAGTTGCGGCCGGCCGATTTCGAGCGATAGAGCGCGAGATCCGCTTTCTTCAGGAGCTGCTCCTGATCGCTGCCATGATCCGGCGCGATCGCGATGCCGATGCTGGTGCCGATCTCGACGCGGTGTCCGGGCAGCAGGAACGGCTCGCTCACGAGCTTGGCGATCCGCGCCGCCAGATCGGTCGAGCAGGCGCGCTGGTCCTCGCCGGCTTGCTGGATGATGGCAAATTCGTCGCCGCCGAGCCGCGCCAGCACGTCGTTGGCGCGCAGCGCGGATTTCAGCCGCTGCGCCACCTGGCGCAGCAGCGCATCGCCGGCCGCGTGGCCGAGGGAATCGTTGACGTTCTTGAAGCGGTCGAGGTCGAGCATCAGGATCGCGAAGGGCTCGCCCCTCACGCTCAACTTGCCGTTCATCTCGTCGAGCCGGGTGAGGAAAAAGGCGCGGTTCGGCAATCCCGTGAGGATGTCGGTCTGGGCAAGCTCGAGCACGCGCCGGTTCGCCAGCGACAGCCGCCGCGAATTGCGGCTGGCGAGCATCAGATAGGTCGACAGCGACAGCGTCAGCAGCATGCCGACGACGAGGACCGCAACCGCGCGGTCGTAAGTCGTCGCCAGCGGACCGCCGGCGGTCGGAACCGCCCGCACCTGCCAATCGGTGTCGCCGATCTTGAGACTGCCCGACCAGTGCAGGGTCCGCGCGATGTCCCGCATCGACCGCAGCGCCGAGGCGGCCGACGCATAATCCGGCAGCATCTGCTCGAGGCTGACGATCTGCGCCGTGTACGGCGGGAAGACCGTCATGCTGACCGCGGGGCTGGCTCCGGTGGTCACGCGGATGGACTGGATGAGCAGCGGCAGGTCGAAGACGCCGACCACGACGCCGGCGATATTGCGGCGCCGGTCCGCGATCTCCTCGCGCGAGGTTCCCTTGGCGTAGACGGGAACGACGACGAGGACATAGGACGGCCGGTCGCTGTCCTTCGGCCCGAACAGGCGCGTGCGCATGGCTGCGACGCGATCGTTGTCGCGCGCGCGCTCCAGCACCGCCCGTCGCTCCGGAACGGTCGTGTAGTCCATGCCGTAGACCGACGAGGTCTTCGGCTGAGTGGAGTAGAACACCGGAAAATATTCGTCACTCTGCGGCGCGATGACGAAGCTCTCGCCCTGCAGCGCCTTGATGTGATAGCTCGACACACCGTCCCGGATCGCCGCGGCCTCGTAATCCGCGCGCTCCTTGCGGTTGATCCGCGGCAACCAGGAGATGCGCAGCATGCCGGGGTGACGCTCGAACAGGCGGGCGCTGAAGGTCTCGAATTCGCTGCGGGTGACTTCTTCGTTGGTCGATTCGAACAACGTGCGCAGCGCGAGAAGTCTCGATATGTACTCGTTCATGCCGTTCTGCAGGACGATCGCCTGGGTCTCGGCTGCGTTTTCGAACTCGATCCTGTTGACGCGATCTTCCCACCGCGCGACGGCGGCAGCGCCCACGATCGAGAACAGCAGGCCGACGCCGACCGCGACGAGCGCAGGACGATAGAGCCCGAGCAGCGGCGCGGCACGCCACCATCCGCCTCTACGTCTCCGATCCTGATCGTTCTGATCGCGACCGCCCATCTTGAAGCCGCCGTCCCCTGTCCGCGACGAACCGAACCTCTGGTTGAGGTGCCAGTGCCGCTATCGGAACAAGACGGCGGTTAAGAAGTGCACAATTTCGGAAACCAGTCGTACCGCAATGCGGAAATTAGTTAACGAAGTGCACGAGCGATCCCGGCTTTCTCGACATAAGTTGCCGGTTTTCCCCGGTGTAATACGGCCTCTCTGCGCCGTGGCGCTTAGCGAGCTATTCAGCCTCGCAAGGCTATGTTGCGCAAGGTTTCTTTCAAGGATCCGGCAAGCCTCCCGATGCATCGAATTCGATCAGCGAGATCCGTCGTTCTGACCATCGCGCTTCTGGCCGCGACCACGCTGGTTGCGAGGGGCAACGAGGCCGGCATCAGCGAGGATGCAATCCTGTTCGGCCAGGCCGCGGCGCTGGAAGGCCCGTCCTCCGCGCTGGGACAGCGCATGCGGCAAGGCATCGTCGCCGCATTCACCGAGGTCAATGCCAAGGGCGGCATTCACGGCCGCAAGCTCCAGCTCATCAGCCGCGACGACGGCTACGACCCCGACCGTTCGGTGGCGCAGACGCTGCATTTGATCAACGAAGACAAGGTGTTCGCGCTGATCGGTGCGGTGGGCACGCCGACCGCGATGGCGACGATACCGATCACCAGCTCCAGGAACGTGCCCTTCATCGGCCCGTTCACCGGCGCCGAGTTCCTGCGCGATCTCGAGCTTCCGAACGTCGTCAACATCCGCGCCAGCTACGGCGCGGAGGCGGAAGCCTGGATCAAGCATCTCACCGAGGATCGCAAGTTCACCCGCATCGGCATCTTCTACCAGGACGATTCCTTCGGCCGCGACGGGCTTGTCGGCGTGAAGCGGGCACTCGCCAAGCGCGGGCTCGAGCTCGCCGCCGAAGGCACTTTCGAGCGCAACACCCGCGCGGTCGGCCAGGCCTGGCGCATGATCAAGCGCGCCGACCCCGAAGCCATCGTCATGGTCGGGACCTATGGTCCGTGCGCGGAGTTCATCAAGCTCGCCCACCGCAGCGGCGCTCGTCCAACCTTCGTCAACATCTCCTTCGTCGGCGCCGTTGCGCTCGCCGCGGAACTCGGCCCGGAGGGCGACGGCGTCATCGTCTCGCAGGTCGTGCCGTTTCCCTGGGACCGCTCGCTCAAGCTCGTCGCCGACTACCAGGCGGCCCAGAAGGCGTTCGACCCGGCGCTGACACCGGATTTCGTGTCGCTGGAAGGCTATCTGTCCGGCCGGCTTGCGGCCGCGGCGCTGGAAAAGGCCGGCCCCAATCCGACCCGCGCCAGCCTGCTGCGCGCCATCAACGATACCGGCCGTTTCGACATCAGCGGCAGCATCGTCACCGTCGGCACACGCATGCTCGACACGCCGCCGAAGGTATTCCTGACCGTGATCCAGAAGGACGGGACGTTCAAGGCGGTGGACCGGCTCTAAGACCCTTCACGGCCGCCGCGCCCAGCGATCGGCGTTGACGGCGCCTTGCGGGATTTCTCCCCTCGCGATGGCCTCGACCTGTCGCACCGTCTCCAGCGACTGGTATTCGATGGCCTGCGGCGTCAGGCCGCCGACGTGGGGCGTGGCGATGACGTTCGGCAGCTTGGCAAGATCGGGCGTCGGCATTTGGTCCGGTGCGCGGCCGACATCCATGGCGGCGCCGGCGATGCGGCCCTCACGCAGCGCGCCTGCCAGCGCGGCTTCGTCGACCAGATTGCCGCGCGAGAGATTGATGAAGACGGCGTGCTTCTGCATGCGCGCCAGCGCCGCCTCCCCGATCAGGTTCTCAGTCTGCTCGTTGGCGACGGCGAGACAGACGACATAGTCCGATGCGGCGAGGAGCTCGTCGAGACCGACCTGCCGGATCGCGGCATCGCTGACGGTTACGAAGGGATCGGAGACCAATACCTCCATGCGCAGCACTTTTGCGATCTCGGCGAGGTAGCGCCCGATGCTGCCGTAGCCGATGATGCCGATCCGGCTGCCGGCGAGCTGGCGGCCCATCCGTGCTTCCGGCTTGCGGCCTGCCTGGTAATCTGCGGTGGTCCGCGACACGCCGCGGGAGAGATCGACCATGAAGCCGAGCGCGAGCTCGGCCACGGCCTGCACGAAGCCGGGCCCGGCGCGGGTCACGAGCACGCCGGCTTGCGACGCCGCATCCACGTCGACGTTGCGGATGTCGACGGCGCAGCGGACGAAGGCCCGCAGACGCGGCAATTGCGCAAAGATCTCGCCGCGCCCTTCAGTCATGCGGTCGGCGACGATGATGTCGGCGTCTTTGGCTGCGCGCACCAGGCCGGCGGCGTCCAGCGGCTCATCCTTCTCGTGCAGGATCACCTCGGCGGCCGCCCGCAGGCCGTTCAGGCTGCGATCGCCGTAATAGTTGCGCCGCATCTCCGGGGTGTGCGCGAGCAGGACCTTCACGACAAGCCTCCTTCACTAGCCGAATTCCCGCGGCAGCGCGGTCGAAAGGTCTAGCACAGGGACGGCTCCGGCAGATACCCTGCCCCATTTTGCCGCGGCCCCTGCGTGATCCAGCGCACAGACGCCCTCATGGCGCGGACTTAGAAATAGTGACATCATCGTGCGCATTGCCGTTGGAGGTGACATCATGCGCCGTCCAGTCTTTTCGAATTTGCTTCTTGCGTCCGGTCTTCTCGCATTCACCCAGTTGGTGACGCCCACCGACGCGGCCGCCGAAGCGCGCCTTGCGCTGGTGATCGGCCAATCGACCTATCGCACGGTGCCGGAGCTGCCGAACGCCGCCAACGACGCCAAGGGCATGACGGAGCTGCTCGGCAGCGCGGGCTTCACCGTCACCACGGCGGCCAATCTGGCACAGACCGAGATGCGTGCTGCGATCTCGGACTTCGCCGGCAAGGTCAGTGCCAGCGGCCCCGACACCGTCGCGCTGGTGTTCTATGCCGGCCACGGCCTTCAGATCGACGGCGAGAACTATCTGGTGCCTGTCGATCTCGATCCCAAGCGTGAAGCCGACATCCCGCTGCAGGGCGTGCGGCTGAACGACATGCTCAACACGCTCGGCGCGCTGCCGACGCGGGCGCGCATCTTCATGCTCGATGCCTGCCGCAACAACCCGTTCCCCGCGCTCAGCGGCGCCGGTCACGGCCTTGCGATCGTCGATACCAAGGCCGGCGCGCCCGGTTCGTTCATCTCCTATTCGACCTCGCCCGGCGCCGAGGCCGAGGACGGCAACGGCCTCGACAGCCCCTACACGACGGCCGTGCTGACGGTCGCCAAGCAGCCGAACCTGCCGATCGAGGAGATGTTCAAGCGCATCCGCGTCGCGGTGGCGCAGTCGACCGACGGCCGGCAGATCCCCTGGGAAAGCTCCTCACTGACCACCGATTTCAGGTTCTTCGGCGAGAGCGGCGGCAGCACGCCCGCTCTTCCCGGCGCATCCGCCATGGCGCTCGCCGGCGGCACGCGCAGCGTCGCGGACTGGCGCAAGACATTGCAGGGCAAGCCTGCCATGGTCGCCTATGAGCTCGTGATCACCGAGGACACCGTGGAGGCGTATCAGGCCTATATCGAACTATACGCCCAGGACACCCGCACGCCGCGTCTTCGCACCGTGCTGGAGCGGCGTCGCCAGATGCTGGCGTGGGAGCGTGCCACCGCCATCAATACCCGCGCCTCGTTCGAGGCATACCTAGCGAACTGGGACAACAGCGATCTCGCGGCAACCGCGCGCCGGCTGCTGCTGCGCGTGCAGAACCGCAACTACGCCGTGCCCGTCGCCGCCGCGGCGACGCCCGTCGCGGTCGCGATGGCGCCGACCTGCCCGTGCTCGACGCCCGCGACCCCGGCAACACCGGTCAACCCCTCGGTCCCGCCCGTGATCAAGAAGCGCGTCGACGAGACCCCGCCGAAGCGCAAGGTGGTCGAGACGCCGCCCAAGCGACGGCCGCCGTCCGAGCAAGTGGTCTACGAGCGCGCGCCGCCGCCGGATCGCGGCCCGCCGCCGGAGGCCGTGATGCAGGGCATCGGCATCGGCGTGGGGATCGGCCTCGGCATGGGAATGGGCGGCCGCGGCGGCGACCATAACAGCGGTGGCTACAACAGCGGTGGCTACCGCAGATACTGAGCCGGTCCGGCACCAGCAGCATTCGGCTCGCGCCAATCGCGCGAGCCGAACTCATTGCGACAGGGCCGGATGGTCCCGGAGCACGGCTTCTCGAATCCAGCCTGCCTGGATCGCACGCGACAAGATCTGCGCCGTCTTGATGTCCTCAGCCTTCATGCAGAGATCCACGATGCGGCGCACGGCGTCGTCGCGCATCAGATCGTCGGAGATCTTCATCGCGATCTCCATGGCAGCGCGGGCTGCGCGCTCATAGCGCTCGCGCGTGCTGGTCGGCGCCGAAGCGCCGGCGGCTTCGGCGATCGCCCGCGCAGCCTGGCAGATGTTGCGAATCCGGTCGGCTGCGTCGATGTCGCCGAGCGGCCCCCCGATCGGCTCGTCCCAGACGTCTGCCGGCTCTCGCCTCGCGCACCACTTCATTGCCCCACCAATGGTCTTCAATTGCTCACGGCGTTCAGGACATGCGGCGCGGGCCGATCGCCTCGAACTGCGCCTTCTGCTCGTCGTTGAGCGTGGCGTAGAAATCATCGAGCGCCGCCCGGACCGACTTGATTCCGTCCAGCATGACATCGAGACGCTTGCGGATCGCGGCCATGCGGGCCGGAGGCGTCATCACCTCATTGGGCTCGCAGGACGCCTTGAGCGATGTGCTAACCTTGGCGCTGGTGTCCTGGAGCACCTGGAGTGCCGCGCGCTGAGTGTCGTTCGGACGAAGCCGTTCTTCGATCGTGGCGCCGGGCCAATCGAACGCGGCGGACGGGCTGCAAGTCTGCACCGACGATCCGCCCGCATTGTTCGATGCCGCGGCACGACGTTGATCGTCGGCAAGCGCATTGAAGCGCGCCTTCTGCTCGTCGTTGAGCGAACCATAGAACTGGTCCAGCGCGGGCTGAACCAGATCGACGGCTTTCTGCATCGCCTCGACACGCTGCTGCATGGCGGCGAGCCGGCCGGGCGCCGTCGCTGCGGCCTGCGTCGGACAGGAGGTGCGGATCAGCGCCGCCGCGTCGATCGAGGCGTTGCCGAGCGCATCGAGAGCAGCGCCTTGCGCGTTCGTCGGCTGCACCGCGGCTGCGATCTGATCGATCGGCAGGCCGACGATGGCGCGGCGATCGCTGCCGCAGAGCTGATCGAGCGGCGCGCTGCGCGCTCGCCGCCGTCCCTGCGGCTGCTGCGGCAGATAAGCCGACAGCCGATCATAGCCATAGGGACCGAAAATGCCGGCATAGATGTCCGGATAGCCGTAGCCCCAGAAGGCGAGCCCGTCGCCCCAGATGGTGTAATCGTAGAGGTCGTTATAGGCGAACGGCCAGAACAGCGGCCCGACCCAGCCGTAGCCGCCGCCGGGATGCTGCCACCATCCGCTGCTTGCACCGCTCCAGCCGGCGAGTGCCGCCGCCGCGGCAATCTGCGCGCGGGCCGCCGGATTGCTGATCAGCCGGCCATTGCGGAAGGCGCTGGCGTTCCAGGCGTTGCGGAAGTTCGTCGGCCGTATCGCGGCATTGCGGATCTGACCGAAGTTCGGGCCGCCACGCCGGGCGCCGGTTGTGAACCGCATCCCGCGATGATGCCCGCCATGCGCATGCCCGCCGCCGTGGCCGCGGACATGGCCGCCGTGGTGACCGCCGCCGCGCCCGCCGCCATGGCCACCTCCATGGCCGCCGCCGTGTCCGCCCTTCGCGAACGCGGCCCCCGCAAGCATGCAGGCAAAGGCCACCGCGGCAATTCCCATGACCGGTCGCACCATCGCACCCTCCCGCGCAAAGCCCTGCCATTGAGCATCGGAAATTGGCGGGAATTGGAACCGGCAGGATTGCCGAAAGTTCCCGGTTCCGGAGGGCGCCGCCTTATGCCTCCGGCACGATCTTGCCGGGGTTGAAAATGTTGAGCGGATCGAGTGCCTGCTTCAGCGCCCGCATCGCATCGAGCGCCTCGGGGCCGAGCTCGGCCTCGAGATATTTCTGCTTGCCCTGGCCGATGCCGTGTTCGCCGGTGCAGGTGCCGTCCATGGCCTGCGCACGCTCGACCAGACGATGCATGAACTCCTCGCCGCGCGCCATCTCGTCGGCGTCGTTGGTGTCGCACACCAGCGAGCAGTGGAAATTGCCGTCACCGACATGGCCGACGATCGGCGACAGCAAATTGAGGCGCTTGAGATCCTCCTCGGTCTCGCTGACGCAGTCGGCGAGCCGCGAGATCGGCACGCAGACGTCGGTCGCGACCACGCCGATGCTGTCGCCGGGCCGCAGCGCCTTCACCGACCAATAAGCATCGTGCCGCGCCTGCCACAGCTTGGTGCGGTCCTCCGGCTTGGTGGTCCAGGAGAAATCGCCCCCGCCGCAGTCCCTCGCGATCTCGCCGAACGCCTTGGATTGCTCGGCGACCTCGATCTCGCTGCCGTGGAATTCCATCAGCAGCAGCGGCGTCTCCGGCAGCGTCAGCTTGGAATAGGCGTTGCAGGCCTTGACCTGCGCGGCGTTGAGCAGCTCGATGCGCGCGACGGGAATGCCGGTCTGGATCGCCAGGATCACGGCCTGGCAGGCGCCGTGGACGGTCTCGAACGACACCGCACCGGCCGCGATCGTCTCGGGGATGCCGCGCAGGCGAATGGTCAGCTCGGAGATGATGCCGAGCGTGCCTTCGGCGCCGACGAACAGATGCGTCAGGTCGTAGCCGGCGGACGATTTCTTGGCGCGCGTGCCCGTGGTGATGATCTCGCCGTCGCCGCGCACCACTTTCAGCGCCAGCACGCTGTCGCGCATGGTGCCGTAGCGCACCGCATTGGTGCCGGAGGCGCGGGTCGAGGCCATGCCGCCGAGCGAGGCATCCGCGCCGGGATCGATCGGGAAGAACAGGCCCTGGTCGCGCAGATGCTCGTTGAGCGCCTTGCGGGTGACGCCGGGCTGGATCACGCAGTCGAGGTCCTCGGCATGCACCGCGAGCACCTTGTTCATGTCGCGCAGATCGATCGAGATGCCACCGGCGGGTGCGTTGACCTGGCCTTCGAGCGAGGTGCCGGTGCCGAAGGGAATGACGGGCACGCGATGTTTGGCGCAGATCCGCACCACGTCCTGGATGTCGGCGGTCTCCTGCGCCATCACCACGCCATCAGGCGGCTGGTTGGGGATCCAGGTGGTGGTATGGCCGTGCTGCTCGCGCACGGCCTGCGAGGTGATGAGGCGGTTGCCGAAGCGCGCGGCAAGCTGCTCCAGCGCGCTTGCGAGGGCTTTCGGCTCCGGCCGCGGCGGATTATTGGTGATGGTCGTACCCACGGAATTCCTCCCGACGAGAAGAGACCGTGGCAAAGGACATATAACCGGTCAAGTCAAGGGACCGGACGCATAGCTTGGGAAGGACACATGCCGGAGACTGCCGCCACAGCGCCGAACGCAGAGCCGTTTCGCTCCTCGATCATGCAGGTCGAGCCGCAATGGATCGACTACAATGGCCATCTCAACATGGCCTATTACAACGTGATGTTCGACCGGGCGATCGACGAGTTCTGGCTCGAGCTCGGGATTGGCCCGGGCTACAAGACAGAGCGCAACGGCTCGACCTTCACCGCGGAGTGCCACGTGCGCTATTTGCGCGAGATCCATCTCGGCGATCCCGTGCAGATCTTCGTCTGGCTGCTGCAGGCCGACGACAAGCGGCTGCATACATTCGAGGAGATGCGGCATGCGACAGAGGGCTGGCTATCGGCGACGTCCGAGAACATGTCGCTGCACATGGACATGAACGCGCGTCGCGTTGCGCCGTTTCCGCCCGACATCCAGCAGCGCATTGCAGGGGTTGCCAAATCCCACAGCGCCTTGACGCGACCCGAGGGCATCGGCCGGAGCGTGGCGATGCCCTCGAAGCGTTAGTGGCTCAGGCGCCGTCTGCCGCCTGTGGTTCACCTCTCCCCGTCGGGGAGAGGTGAACATCGCAGCTATATTCTGTTGCGGCCGCGGGCGAGGCCCACGACGGCCGAGACCAGGAACAGAACGACTGCGATGAAGAAGATGATCTTGGCGATCTCGATCGAAGCGCCGGCGACGCCGCCGAAGCCCAGGATGCCGGCGATCAGTGCGATAACCAGAAACGTCACAACCCAGCCTAGCATGGTCAAACCCTCGTCTTGATGTTGTCTGCGATCGACGCGGCTGGCCGCGCCACCTGTCCTGACAATCTCGACGCGGGAACGATAGTTCCGGTCCCGGCGGGAGCGAAATTCGCTGGCTCAGCTGGAACAAATCGGCCTGCCGCGCACGTGGAAAACCCGGCCCGGCGCCCCATATAGGCACCAATCCCTGTTAAGAAGGCTCCCTTCCACCACCCCGCGGTGCCATCGTGGGGCCGATGATTCGCATGACCGAGCCGAGCAAGATCACAGCCGTACCCGACCACCAGCCCGCAGCCGGCGGCATCGCCGCGCGTGCGCGCGCCTCGGTGGGTCCGAAATACCTCGCCGGGCTCAATCCGGAGCAGCGCGAGGCAGTGGAGACGCTGGACGGCCCGGTCCTGGTGCTGGCCGGTGCCGGCACCGGCAAGACCCGCGTCCTGACCACGCGCATCGCGCACATCTTGAGCCAGGGCCGCGCCCGCTCGGCCGAAATCCTGTCGGTGACCTTCACCAACAAGGCCGCGCGCGAGATGAAGCACCGGCTCGGCCAGATGCTCGGCCACGCCGTGGAGGGCATGCCGTGGCTCGGCACCTTCCACTCCATCGGCGGCCGCATCCTGCGCATCCATGCCGAGCTGGCGCAGCTCAAGTCGAACTTCACCGTGCTCGACGTCGACGACCAGGTCCGGCTGCTGAAGCAGTTGCTCCAGGCCGAGAACATCGACGAGAAGCGCTGGCCGGCGCGGATGCTGGCCGGCCTGATCGACGGCTGGAAGAACCGCGGCCTGATGCCTTCACAGGTACCGTCGGGCGAGGCCGCGATGTTCGCCAACGGCAAGGGCGGCAAGCTCTATGCGAGCTATCAGGAGCGGCTGAAGATCCTGAACGCAGCCGACTTCGGCGATCTCCTGCTGGAGAACATCCGCATCTTCCGCGAGCACCCGGATATTCTCAGGCAGTACCAGCAGCGCTTCAAGTTCATCCTGGTCGACGAGTACCAGGATACGAACGTCGCGCAATATCTGTGGCTGCGGCTGCTGTCGCAGGCGCCTTCTTTCACCTCTCCCCGCTTGCAGGGAGAGGTCGCATCGCGAAGCGATGCGGGTGAGGGGGACTCTCCAAGCACCGAGCTCGTGGAGACTCCCCCTCATCCCGGCCTCCTCCCCGCAAGCGGGGAGAAGGAGAAGACCAAAAACATCTGCTGCGTCGGTGACGACGACCAGTCGATCTACGGCTGGCGCGGCGCCGAGGTCGACAACATCCTACGTTTCGAGCACGATTTCCCCGGCGCCAAGGTCATTCGCCTGGAGCGCAACTATCGCTCGACGGGTCACATCCTCGCCGCCGCCTCGCACCTGATCGCGCACAATGAAGGCCGGCTCGGCAAGACGCTGCGCACCGAGGACCAGGACGGCGAGAAGGTCACCGTCACGGGCTCATGGGATTCGGAAGAGGAAGCCCGCGGCATCGGCGAGGAGATCGAGCAGCTGCAGCGCCAGGGCGAGAAGCTCAACGAGATCGCCATTCTCGTGCGCGCCTCCTACCAGATGCGCGAGTTCGAAGACCGCTTCGTCACGCTGGGCCTGCCCTATCGCGTCATCGGCGGCCCGCGCTTTTACGAGCGCGCCGAAATCCGCGACGCGCTGGCCTATTTGCGCGTCATCAATTCGCCGGCCGACGATCTCGCCTTCGAGCGTATCGTCAATACGCCCAAGCGCGGGCTCGGCGACGCCACCGTGCAGATGCTGCACGACCACGCCCGCAAGCGCCGCATTCCCCTGTTCGAGGCGGCGCGCGCCGTGGTCGAGACCGACGAGCTGAAGCCGAAGGCGCGCGGTTCGCTTCGCGATCTCGTTGCGCAGTTCGACCGCTGGCGCGCCCAGCGCGAGGTCACCGCGCACACCGATCTCGCCCAGATCGTGCTCGACGAGAGCGGCTATACCGAGATGTGGCAGAAGGACCGCTCGGCGGATGCCGCGGGCCGGCTGGAGAACCTGAAAGAGCTGGTGCGCTCGATGGAGGAGTTCGAGAACCTGCAAGGGTTTTTGGAGCACATCTCGCTGGTGATGGACCGCGAGGGCGGCGCCGAAGACGATGCGGTGTCGCTGATGACGCTGCATTCGGCCAAGGGGCTCGAATTCGACAACGTGTTCCTGCCGGGCTGGGAGGAAGGCCTGTTCCCGAGCCAGCGCACCTTGGACGAACAGGGCCGCGCAGGCCTGGAAGAAGAGCGCCGGCTCGGCCATGTCGGCCTGACCCGCGCCCGCCGCCGTGCAAAGATCTATTTCGCGACCAATCGCCGGATCCATGGCACCTGGTCGACCACGATCCCGTCGCGCTTCCTCGACGAATTGCCGGCGGCCAATGTCGAGATCACGGAGTCCAAGGGCGGCTCTGGATGGGGCGGCAGCGGCGGCTACGGCGCCTCGCGCTTCGACGACATGGAGGCGTTCGGCTCCAGCTATTCGACGCCGGGCTGGCAGCGCGCGCAGGCGAACCGGAATCGCGGTGGCGGTCGCAATGGCGGCGGCCGAAGTGGCGGCTTCGAGGAAGAGGCCGCGACGTTCTCCTCCTCGTCATCCGGACCGGACTTCGGCAGCTTCTCCTCCCGCCGCCGCGGACCGCTGACCATCGAGGGCGAGCTGGTCGCCAAATCCACCGGCACGACCTCGGAGTTCTCGCTGGAAGACCGCGTCTTCCACCAGAAATTCGGCTATGGCCGCGTCACCAAGATCGACGGCAACAAGCTCACCATCGCCTTCGACAAGGCCGGCGAGAAGAAGGTCGTGGACAGTTTCGTGCAGCGGGCGTGAGGCCCGATATGGCTCGGTACATTGCCATCATCGAGGACGCCGACCCGGACGAAACCGTGAGCTTGTGGTTTCCGGACCTGCCCGGTTGCATCTCTGGCGGCGACGACGTCGAGGAGGCCCTGGAGAATGCGCCCGAGGCGCTCGCATTCTATGCGCAGGAGCTGATCGCGGACGGTCGCCAGCTGCCCCCGCCGCGGACGCTGGATGAGCTCAAGGCCGATCCCGAGGTTGCCGAGGACCTCAGGAACCATACCGTCGCCCTGGTCGACTGGCCGCCCCTCGCTGAGGCCGAGTGAGGACTGTTCGCCGCACTGCGCAACTCTCGACAGTTCTCGCCCGAACGCCCCTTGACCGCCGCGAACTTCCCCGTATCAGATGCAACCCATGGTCCGGGGCTCCGTCACATTGATCGTGCTTGCATTGGGGATGCCGTCGCTTGCGGCGGCGGAGACCATGAGCTTTGGCGATTCGATAGGCAAGCTGGCGGCGAGCTGCGGGGCGGAAATCGTCGCCAATTGCCGCGGCGTCAACCCGGATTCGAACCGGCTGAAGGAATGCCTGTCGCGCAATCGCGACGTGCTCTCGCCGCAATGCACGAGCGACTATCTCGGCGTGTTCGACGCCATCCAGAAGCGCGTCGCCGCGCGCGTCACCGTGGCGAACGCCTGCCAGCGCGAGATCGTCAAGGTCTGCGGCGGCTCGACCAAGGAGACCAGCAAGTCGGTCCCGTGCCTGGTCTCGACGCCCAAGGGCATCAGCAACAACTGCCTGAAGGCCGTTGACGACGCGGGGTATCGCTGATGCGCGCGAACGGGCTCGCCACCGCAGGACTGGGCTTGGCGCTGGGCCTCGCTTTGCTCGCGGGCCCCGCCGGCGCGCAGACGGCGGCGCCGACCCGCGACGACATCGTCGCGAAGCTGAACCATTTCGAAGAGGCCGCCGAGGTCGACCTGCCCGCGCTGAAGCAGCAGGTGATGGAGCGCGCCAAGACCAGGATCAAGAACGATCCGGGTCCGGTGAACCGGCCGCTGATCGCGCCGGAGCTCGCCAAGCTGCCCGCCTTCAATGCGCAGATCCAGTTCGACGCCGACACGCCGATCATCCAGCCGACGTCCTACCAGACCGTCGGCCGCATTGCGGACGCGCTGGTTCATGCCTCGCTGCTGCCCTACACCTTCCTGATCGTCGGCCACGTCGAATCCAATTCCAAGACGCGCGAGGCCAATGCGATCCTGAGCCAGCGGCGGGCCGATGCGATCCGTGACGTGCTGGTGAACACCTTCAAGATCTCGACCAAGCGGCTGCATCCGATCGGCCTCGGCGAGGAGCAGTTTCTCGACCGGGCCAAGCCGACCTCCGCCGTCAACGGCCAGTTGCAGATCCTGACTTATGCCAAGCTGCCGGAGGAGCCGCGTCCGGCTGCGACGCCAGCGCCTGCGGCGAAAAAGCCCGCCAAGAAGCGCTGAGCGACGGCGGCTCCGCCGCTGACGGAACCCCTTGAAGTGCGGACTATTTTGCAGCCTGTCCCGGGCGCGCGAAGACGGTTTCACGCGACAAAAGTGCCGGTTTGTGCACCGCCCGGTCCAGTGCTATAGCCTCTGTTCGCCCTTCCCGACCCCGTGCTGCATGAGACCGAAATGGGTGGCTTTTTTTTGCGCCAACTTGCCGTTTATGTCGAGTATCATCGCGATCCCCGCAACACGGCGATGCATGTGGTCGGCATCCTGCTGCTGTTCACCGGCGCCGTGCTGCCGCTGACGCTGGTCAAGCTTCCGCTGTTCGGATTCAACGTCAGCCTGGCGGTGGTCCTGGCTGTTCCGGTCTTGATTTACTGGCTGCTGCTCGACGCGGCGCTCGGGCTCGGCATTCTCGCTGTCTCCGTCGTGCTGTTTTCGGTTGCGACGACCATCGCGGCGCAAGTCGGCACCGCGACGATGTGGGCGATTTTCGCGACGCTGGTGGTGCTCGGCCTCGCCGCGCAGGCCATCGGCCACAAGGTTTTTGAGGGGCGCGAGGCCTCGTTGTTCACGTTCCCCTCGCATCTTTTGCTTGGACCGATGTTCGTCATGGCAAAATTATTCATTGCAATGGGTTTCCGTCGCGACCTTGCCGCGATTCTGGCGCCTCTTCCGGCCAATTCACTTTCAACCCGATAACGCTCGAAGCGAAACAGCAACCTACTGCATGGCTCTTGTCCTGGTTACCGGTGGCAGTGGCTTCATCGGACATCACCTCGTAGAAGCGCTCCGCGCCCGTGGGCAGCGGGTCCGCGTTCTCGATGTCCGTGTGCCGAGCGCGGCGAACGCGGATGTCGAGCACGTCCACGGCTCGGTGCTGGACTGTGCCGCGGTCGATGCGGCGATCGCCGGTTGCGATCAGGTCTATCACCTCGCCGGCCTGCCGGGCATGTGGGCCCCGAACAAGCAGGACTTTCACGAGGTCAATTGCCGCGGCACCGAGATCGTGCTGGCGGCGGCGATGAAGCGCGGCGTCGCGCGCTTCCTGCACTGCTCGACCGAATCGATCCTGTTCCCCTATTGCGACCTCAAGGGCGTTCCGGCCGAAGAGGCGCTGCAGCCGGCCGAGGCGATGCCCGGCGCCTATACGCGGTCGAAATCGCTTGCCGAGCATCACGCCGCCAAGGCGGCAGAAGCGGGCTTCCCGCTGGTGATCGGCACGCCGACCATGCCGATCGGCGCCGCCGACCAACATCTGACACCGCCGACCGCGATGCTCTGGTACTTCCTGCAGAAGAAGGTGCAGCCGCACCTCAACTTCCTGGTCAACCTGGTCGACGTCCGCGACGTCGCCATGGGCCTGGTCCTGACCATGGAGCGCGGCCGCCTCGGGCAGCGCTACATCCTCGGCGGCGACTGCGTCCCGCTCGGCGACATCCTGCGCATGATGTCGGCGATGAGCGGACGCCGGCAACTTCCCGTCGTCGTACCCGGCAAGATCGCCGAGCTCTCCGCGATCATGCTCGAATACATCGCCGACCACATCACGCGCCGGCCGCCCAACGGCACCGCCGAGGGCGTGCGGATCGCGCTCGCAGCGAGCGACCTCTCGATCGGCAAAGCCCGTAACGAGCTCGGCTATTCGCCGCGTCCGATCGAGCCGGTCTTGCGCGAAACCATCACCCACCTGCTCGCCCGCAACGGCCAGCAGCCCTCCGGCGCCCTCAAGCATCACGCGCTGTCCTCGCGCGCGAGCTGACGCCGCTTCAAACGCAAAGAACCTTCATGTTCGATTTCAGCAAGCTTCTCTCTGTCGCCTGGGGTGGCTGGACCACGACCTGGCCGACGCAACTGCTCGCCCTGATCTGGCTCGCTTTTCTGGCCAGCTGGGTCGGTGCCTCGTTCTGGCAGGGACAGACCAAGAAGCAGGTCATGACGCTGGAGTCGCAGCGCTATCGCCTGCCGATCCTGGTCGGCGGCATCCTGTACACGCCGTTCATTGCGGAAGCCATGGGCTGGAAGCCGCTTTGGGTGCTCGGCAACACCGGCATCATCATCGCTGCGGTCCTCTCAGTCGCCGGCATCGCTTTCGCATGGTGGGGGCGGCTGCATCTCGGGAAATTCTGGTCCAACACCATCACCCAGAAGGAAGACCACCGCGTCATCGACACCGGCCCTTACGGCATCGTCCGTCACCCGATCTACACCGGCCTGATCTTCGGCATGCTGGTGACCGGCGTTGCGATCGGCTTGGTGACGACGATCCTCGGCGCGATCCTGATCTCGCTCGGCATGTGGCAGAAGGGCCGGATGGAAGAGGTGTTCCTCTCGAAGGAGCTCGGCGAGGACGCATATGGAGCCTATTGCCGCCGCGTTCCGATGATCATTCCGTTCACGTCGCCGCGGTGAGGGCGTCACTCTCCTGTCCGGACGCGCTGCGCTGCGCGTCCGGGGCACGAGTGCACGATTCCGACTCGCCAAGGAACCACACCTGCGCTGGTCCGTTAGCCCTCGACATCTGTCAACGGCCGCAGAGCATCGAGCCATGTCGGACGCCTACGATTATTTTCGCGCACACGCGATCGCCGCCGTCCGCAGGGCGCGTGCGCTGCCCCCTGGGCGTACGAAGCAGAAGCAGCGCACGGTGGCGCGGGTCTATCATCTGCTCTCCAGGGAAGCGGCGCTGGCGCCGAACATCCGTCACTTGGATGATTTTCGCGCGGCACGACGGCTGGAGCGGCAGATCGGCCGTTGATCGCCGGGCCGACGCCGCGACCTGTCCCATGCAAATTCGATCGGCTGCCATTCCACGGGAATAGGCCCCTGCTGAGCTCCGCACAGGTTGACGTCGGCCCCGTCAGCCAGTTGGATGCGCGCGCAACCGGGGGCTTGTCATGACGTTTTCCAGCATCTTCGCGCAGTTCGTCGCCTTCATCGGCGGCATCGCGCTGCAATGGCGCAAGATGACGGGCACCGAGCCCGCGCCGGCCTGGGGCGAGAAGCCCGCCATTCCCGAAGCGAAACCGCAAGGCGCGATCCCCACCTTGAAGATGCCGACCGCACGCGGCTGGCGCGACGGACAGAAGCCGATCGCTGCACCCGGGCTCAAGGTCGATGCGTTCGCGAGCGGTCTCGACCATCCGCGCTGGATCGAGGTGCTGCCCAATGGCGACGTGCTGATCGCGGAGGCAACGCAGATCGCGGGCGCCCCGCGCAGCGTGTTCCACTATGCGATGCAGGCGACGATGCGGCGCGCCGCCGCGCTCGGCGTCTCCGCCAACCGCATCACGCTGTTGCGCGACAAGGACCGCGACGGCGTCGCCGAAGTGCGCGGCACGTTCATGGAGAACCTCAGCCAGCCGTTCGGCATGGCACTGGTCGGCGACACTTTCTACGTCGGCAACACCGACGGCGTGATGGCTTTTCCTTACGTTGCCGATGCCGACCGCATCACAGCACCGGGCAAGCGGCTGACAACATTCAAGCCCGCCGGCCACTGGACGCGCAGTCTGCTCGCCAGTCCCGACGGCAAGAAGCTCTATGCCGGCGTCGGCTCGCTCAGCAACATCGCCGAGATGGGCATGGAGGTCGAGCAAGGTCGCGCCGCGGTCTACGAGCTCGATCTCGTCGCCGGCACGCATCGCATCTTTGCGGCCGGCCTGCGCAATCCCGTGGGCCTTGCCTGGGAGCCGACGACCGGCGTGCTTTGGACCGTCGTCAACGAACGCGACGGCCTCGGCGACGAGACGCCGCCCGACTATCTCACCTCCGTGCGCGACGGCGGCTTCTACGGCTGGCCCTATTGCTACTGGGGCAAGACGGTGGACGACCGCGTGCCGCAGGATCCGGCGATGGTTGCCAAGGCAATTCAACCGGACTATGCGCTCGGTGGCCACACCGCTTCGCTCGGCCTGTGCTGGATGCCCGCAGGCACCCTGCCCGGCTTCGGCGAAGGCATGGTGATCGGCCAGCACGGCTCGTGGAATCGCAGCAAGCTGTCCGGCTACAAGCTGGTGTTCATCCCGTTCGCGAACGGCAAGCCCTCCGGCCCCTCGCGCGACATCCTGTCGGGCTTCCTATCGCCGGACGAGAAGGAATCCTACGGTCGCCCGGTCGGCGTCACGATCGGTCCCGACAGGAAATCGCTGCTGATGGCCGACGACGTCGGCAACGTAATCTGGCGCGTGACGGGGGCGTAGGAGCTCACGTCCCGACGCACAGCGTGGCGCGCTGCTTGCGGAGCAGCGCGATCACCGACAGCGCTGTGATCAGGCCGGTCTTGGGATTCTCGGACGGGATGTTCTCGATGCCCATCGAGAAGCGCGCCGAATCCGCCTCGACCTCGATGCGGTGAACGTTGCGCGTCACGGTCGGGTCGGCCCAAACCTGGATCTCGGTGCGATCGGGCCCGATGCCTGCCAGCGACAGCGCAACGGCGACATTGACGTTGGCCGGAAAGCCCTTTGCCGCTTCGCGCGCGCTGCCCTCGAACAGCTTCAGCGGTTCGCGCAGATTGTCGATGTCGATGTTGTTCTGAACGACGAACGGCGCGCCCTTCAGGCCGTCGATCGGCTTGCGGGTCACCATCTTCACGGAATGGATGGTGCCGATTGCGGCGGCGTTAACGGCATCGAGGCCGAGCAGGGCGCCGGTCGGCACGAGGATGCGGCCGCCATTGGCGCGGGCGAGATCGACCAGATCGAAATTGTCGAGCAAGCCGCCGACGCTGACCACGACCGCGGCCTTGCCGCGCTTCACCGCAGGCTCGACGATCGCACGCAGCTGGCTGCTCGGCGCGCATTCGACGACGATGTCGGCGGCCTTGCCGAGCTGGTCGAGCGGCAGGATTGTCGGTGGGCGACGCAAGCCGTCGATGAAGGCTTGATGCTTGGCGGGATCCCGCACGGCCACGGCCGCGAGCGACAGGCCCTCGATGCCCTGATCGAGTGCGGTCGCGATCTTGGTGCCGATCGAGCCCAGCCCTGCAATAGCCACCCGCAATTCGCGTGAAGCCGTCTGATCCGTCATCACCATCCCTCTGTCTTGGCCTCTGTCTTGGCCACTGTCTTGGCCGATGTCATAGCCGCTCACGCCTCCCGCGCATAGCTGCGCAGGCGGGCTTCCAGAACCGCCAGCATGGCATCGCGGGCCGGATCGCGCGAGCCGCGCAGCCAGGCGGCGGCAAGCGGCAACCGGCCCACCGGCCCGCTCTGCCTCGGTCGAAGCGGCACGAAGCGCACACCGGTCACCGCCATCCGTGCGGTCCAGCGCGGCACGATCGCGACCCCGAGCTTCGTTGCCACGAGGTTGATGATGGTCTGCTTCTCGTCGGCGACCTGAACGATGCGCGGCGTCAGGCCGGCCTGTTCGAACAGCTTTATGGTGAGGTCGTGGCTGTGCGGCCGCGAGCGCCGGTCCGGAACCAGCATAGACTCGTCGGCGATATCCGCCAGCGTGATCGCTTTGCGCCCGGCCAGCGCGTGCCGCCGCGGGAACGCAACGATCGCGCTCTCCTGGAGCAGGTCGCGGAATTCGAGCCGCTTGTCCAGCCGGTCAGGCGGACGGACGAAGGCGAGATCGAGCGCGCCGGTCAAAATCTTCGGCAGCAGCCGGACAGTCTTGTCTTCGAGGAGCTGCACCGCGATGTCAGGATGCCTGGCGCGGAAATCGCGCAGGAGCGGCGGCAACAGTCCGGCCGCCGCGCTGTCGATAGCACCGACCCGCAGCCGCCGCGCGGTCCCCGCGCGCGAGCGATTGCGCAGGTTGCTCTCGACCGCCTCGACCTTGGCGAGGATGGTGCGGGCATCGCGCAGCAGCGTCGTGCCGTCCTCGGTGAGCGACACCGCGCGCGTGGTCCGCGCGAACAGCCGAGTGCCCAGGTCTTCCTCCAGCAGCCGGATCTGCCGGCCGAGCGCGGAGGGCAGCATCTGAAGCTGCTGCGCCGCGCGGCCGAAATGCAGCTGCTCGGCCGTCGCCACGAAGCATCGGAGCTGATGCAATTCCATTCGCCGTCCTCTCGCCTCGCCCGACCGCGCTTGAGACTTGCGCGAGGTCGTCATGCCCGGGCTTGTCCTGGGCATCCACGTTCTTGGGCCGCGGGGGAAAGTCGTGGATGGCCGGGTCAAGCCCGGCCATGACGCCGTGGCGACCTCCCGATGATTATATCATTTTTTTGTATAAACCAGCGCCGATTGAGTTTGCCCGGCACTCCCGTCTAGATTCGCCAGCGACGCCGACGGCCGGATATGCCGGCCCGATCTCTCAAACGGAGCCTTCCCATGCGCACCCATTCGATCGCAGCCATTCCCGCCGACGGCATCGGCCCCGAGGTGATCTCGGCCGGCGTCCGCGTGCTGGAGGCTCTCGCAAAACGCAGTGGCGATCTCGCCTTCAACGTCAAGACGTTCGACTGGGGCTCGGATTATTACAAGAAGCACGGCGTGATGATGCCGGCGGACGGCCTCAGCGAGCTGAAGAAGTTCGACGCGATCTATTTCGGCGCGGTCGGCGCCCCCGACGTGCCCGACCACATCACGCTGTGGGGCCTGCGCCTGCCGATCTGCCAGGGTTTTGACCAATACGCCAATGTGCGGCCGACCAAGATCCTGCCGGGCGTCGCCTCGCCGCTGCGCAATGTCGGCGTCGGCGATCTCGACTGGGTGATCGTGCGCGAGAACTCGGAAGGCGAATATGCCGGCATGGGCGGCCGCGCCCACAAGGGCCTGCCGGAAGAGGTCGGCACCGAAGTCGCCGTCTTCACCCGCGTCGGCGTCACGCGGATCATGCGCTATGCGTTCCGGCTCGCGCGGTCGCGCCCGCGCAAGCTGCTGACCGTCGTGACCAAGTCGAACGCGCAGCGCCACGGCATGGTGATGTGGGACGAGATCGCGGCCGAGGTCGCCGGCGAATTCCCTGACGTGACCTGGGACAAGATGCTGGTCGACGCCATGACGGTGCGCATGACGCTGCATCCGAAGAGCCTCGACACCATCGTCGCAACCAATCTCCACGCCGACATCCTCTCCGATCTCGCCGGCGCGCTGGCTGGAAGCCTCGGCGTCGCCCCGACCGGAAACATCGATCCGCAGCGCCGCTTCCCCTCGATGTTCGAGCCGATCCACGGCTCGGCGTTCGACATCACCGGCAAGGGCATCGCCAACCCGGTCGCGACGTTCTGGACCGGCGCGCAGATGCTCGAGCATCTCGGCGAGAAGGATGCCGCCTTACGGCTGATGGCCGCCGTCGAGCGTGTCTGCGCCGCGGGCGTGCTGACGCCGGATGTCGGAGGCAAGGCGACCACGAAGGAGGTCACGGACGCCGTGATCGATGCGATCCACGGATCGAATGTTTAGTCTTATCGGATCGAGTGTCGCCAAGGACTCGCTGCACCTCTCCCACTTGCGGGGAGGGCGACGCGCTCGGCAGCGCAATTGCGCGCCAGAGCGCGGCGGGTGGGGGCTCTCTTCTCTGGGGTCCTCGATCGAGGAGAGACCCCCTCCCCAACCCTCCCCCGCAAGCGGGAGAGGGAGCGCACCGCCTTCTGCGGCAAGATAACGGCCCCTACCTCCGCGCCGCCGGTGACGCCGGCGGCGTGGCCATCGCGGCGGCCGGCTCGGGCGGTGTCAGATGGCGGGGGACGATGATGGTCTGGCCCGGCGTCAGCTGCGCGTTCTCGGGCAGCGAGTTGCTCTGCGCCAGCGTCCACAGCGGCACGCGGTTTGCTGCTGCGATGCTCTCCATGGTGTCGCCGCGGCGCACCGGCACCCGCACGCCGCTGTCCCACAATTCGACCAGCGTGTCCGCCGGCACGAGATAGCGCAGCGGCACGGCATCGGCCTGCGTTTGCGGCGGAATGCGCGGCAGCTGCGTCACCATCTCGACGATCTGACGATGGATATCGTCGGACTTCTCGATGTTGATGTGGGTGACGCGCGCGTTCCGCTTGAGGTCATAGCTGGCGTAATGGCCGCGAAAGCCGGGAACAGCCACGACGTCGCCGCCGCCGAGCACGCTGTCGGACAGGAAGATGTTGATGAAGCGCTCGACGTTGAGGGGGACATCGCCGGTCGCTTGCGCGGGATCGATGGCGATGACGAGGCTGATCGGGATGTTCTCCTTGGCCGCCATCTCGGAGATGACGATCGAGCACAGCCCGCCCATGGAATGGCCCATCAGCACGATCGGCGCCGGCGATTCCTTATAGCTGGAGATGGCGCGATCGCCGATCCACCGGCAGATGGTGAATTCGTAGACGTTGGCCGAGAAGCCGGCCTTCGTTAGCTTCTCTTCGAGCCGATCCATGCCGGTCGAGAAGATCGGGCCCATGGCGCCGCGGAACAGGTAGATTTTTGGCGGCGGCAACGGCTCGAACGGCGGAGGCGGCGGCGGCGCGGCGGGGGCGGTCGCGTTGGTCTTGGACTTGGGGGGAGTAGCAGCGGCCATGCCACTGCTCAAGGCGAGCAGCACCACTGCTGCCAGCGCGAGGAGTCGCCTCGAATGAATCATCAGTCCAGCAGTCCCACCACGGGAGGCAGGGGCCTCCCCTGACCGGCTTAGTGACCATCGATTGGGTGGATTTTGGGGCACGGGAACCGAAGCGCGACGCACCGCCGCGCGCATCAACGCTCCGTCACCGGGGGGACCGCTCCCGGCCCATCACTGCCTGCTCTTGAGCCGGCTGCGATGCGCGGCCTGCTTGGCGCGGTTGCCGCAGATCGCCATGGTGCACCACCGCCGTGCGCGCCTGCGGGTGTGATCGGCGAACAGCATCGTGCAATTGTGGCCCTCGCACGCCTTCACGTTCGAAAAGTCTTCCTCGCAGACGAACTTCGCCAGGGCTTCGCCGATCGGCAGCAGCAGGGCTCCGGCTGATTGCCAGCGCCGCGTCCTCTGCAGCGCAAGACCTTCCTGGCCATGGCGCGGCGCAATTTGCAAGAACGCCTCATCACGCGCCAAGATGCTGTTCAACGGGCCGAGCTCGTGCAGCGCCTTCGCAGTCAGCGGCCGGCCCGCGTGCCCCAGAACAAAGCCCCTGAACCACTCACGCAAGTCGCGGGCCTGATCGGCGACCTTGTCGAGCTCAACTGGCCTCGCGCGCGCTTTCAGCGCATCCAGCTCCTTCGTCGGCACCAGCTTCGCCTGGGAAAGCCAGTCGATCAGGCCAGCGCCATCGTCGATCCAGTCGACAGGCGTATCGACCGGTGTTGCGACCGAGTTGAGGAAGTCGAGGCCGAGTGAGTCGGCGACGAACATCGCGGGCGGTCTGTCCATGAACGGTCCTCAGCCTGGAAAGCGTAACCCATAAGTAACCTGTAAAATGACCATTGACAAGTTACTCATCCCTTACGTAACCTCCATACTAGCACTTAAAAGGTTACTTACTTGGAGACGGTCATGACCCCGACTACCTACCGCACCGCCGATGTCGATGGCTTCAACGTGTTCTATCGCGAGGCCGGCTCCCGAGGTGCGCCGAAGCTGCTGCTGCTGCACGGCTTCCCCAGCGCCGGCCACATGTTCCGCGACCTGATTCCGCTGCTTGCCGACAAATTCCACATCGTCGCCCCCGACCTTCCAGGGTTTGGCCAGTCCGACATGCCTTCGCGCGAAACCTTCCGCTACACCTTCGACAATGTCGCGCAGGTGATCGAGCGCTTCACCGAAGTGATCGGCTTCGATCGCTTCGCGATCTACGTCTTCGATTACGGCGCGCCGACTGGCTTCCGACTTGCGTTGCGTCACCCCGAACGGATCACCGCGATCATCTCGCAGAACGGCAACGCCTATGAGGACGGCCTCAGCGACGGTTGGACTCCGATCAAGGCCTATTGGCAGGATCCCTCGCCTGCCAACCGCGAGGCGCTACGCGCCTTCCTTACGCCGGAGGCGACGCGCTGGCAGTACACCCATGGCGTCTCCGACCCGGCGACCGTGTCGCCGGATGGCCAGAACCTCGACAATTTCTATCTGGCGCGGCCGGGCTCGGACGACGTGCAGCTAGACCTGTTCGGCGACTACAAGAGCAACGTCGCGCTCTATCCCGCCTTCCAGGACTATTTCCGCAAGCACAAGCCGCCGTTCCTGGCGGTCTGGGGCAAGAACGACCCGTTCTTCATCCCGCCCGGCGCCGAGGCGTTCAAGCGCGATAATCCCAACGCGGTCGTGCAGTTCTTCGACACCGGCCATTTCGCGCTGGAGACGCATGCGCGGGAAATTGCGGAAAGCATTCGCGCGTTCCTGAAGTGACGTGGGCTGTGGCGATCGTCGGTTGCTACATTGCGTGCCGGCTAAAGCGGCAGCATCCGGTTCAAGAGGTCGAGCAACGTGCGCTGCTCGGCCTCGGTGAGTGGAGCCAGCATCTTCCGATTATACGTCTGCGTCAGGCTTGCCCCGTCCTGAATGAGCTTGGCGCCCTTCGGCGTGAGCATCAACTCGACGGCGCGGCGGTCGGACTTCGAGCGGTTACGCTTAATGAAACCGGACGATTCCAGCTCGTTCAGGATCTTGATCAGGTTCGGCAGGCGCAGGCGGAGCAGGCCGGCAAGGCTGCTGGGGGGAACACCCGGATTGTCGCGAATGACGACGAAGATCGCATAGGTCGCCGGCGTCAGGCCCAGTGCGGCGAACTCCTCATAGAAGCCCTCGAAGAATTTCAGCTGCGCGAGCCGCAGCATGAAGCCGGGCGTGCTCTGCAGCGCGCGCAAGTCCAGTGACGTCTCCGACGGTTGAGCGGGCTTCGCTCCGGGTCTGACTGCTTTCGGGCTCATGATCCTGGATCCGGCGGCCACAAGTCGGCCGAATTGACACTCTCAAAAATAGCTATAAATTATAACTATTCTAGAGCGGCACAAAGACCGCCCATGGGAGGGACACAATGAACAGCAAATTCCTGCATAAACTATGCATGGTGGCCGCGGTACTGGCCGCCACACCGGCCTTGGCCCAGGACGTCGTGAAGATCGGCATCCTGAACGATCAATCGGGGCCGTTCGCGAGCTATCAGGGCATCGGCTCGGTCGTTGCCGCCAAGATGGCCGTCGAGGACTATGGCGGAAAGGCCGCCGGCAAGCCGGTGGAAGTCGTCGCGGCGGACCATCAGAACAAGACGGACATCGGCATCGGTATCGCCCGGCGCTGGTACGAGAACGAGAGCGTCGATGCGATCTTCGACATTCCGAACTCGTCGATTGCGCTCGCCGTGGCCGGCATGAGCGCCGAGAAGAACAAGGTCTTCATCGGCTCGGGCGCCGGCACGGTGCTGCTGACCGGGGAGAAGTGCACGCCAAACACCGTGCACTGGACCTACGACACCTATTCCTACGGGCGCGGCCTCGGCAAGGCCATCGTGCAGCAGGGCGGCAAGAAATGGTTCTTCATCACCGCGGATTACGCGTTCGGCCATGATCTGGAAAAGCAGGCCGCGGAAGCCGTGAAAGCGTCCGGCGGTGAGGTGCTCGGCAGCGTGCGGCATCCGTTGGGCACGGCTGATTACGCCTCATTCCTGCTCCAGGCCCAGGCGTCGGGCGCGAGCGTCATCGCATTCGCCAATGCAGGGGACGATACCATCACCTCGATGAAGCAGGCCGCCGAGTTCGGGCTGACGAAGGATCACAAGCTGGTCGGATTGATCCTCGGCATGAACGGCCTTCCCGCGCTTGGGCTTAAGTTTGCGCAGGGCGCGCAAATCATGAATCCGTTCTACTGGGATCTGACCGACGGCACGCGTGCTTTCGCGAAGCGCTTCGCCGAACGCATTCCCTCGAAGGCCTATCCAAACGACATGCAGGCCGGCGTCTATGCCTCGGTCATCCACTACCTCAAGGCGGTCGACAAGGCCGGCGGAGCCAAGGACGGCAAGGCCGTGGTCGCGACGATGAAGCAGATGCCGACCGACGATCAGTTGTTCGGCAGGGGCTACATCCGCAAGGACGGCCGCAAGATCCATCCGCTCTATCTGTTGCAGGTCAAGGCTCCCGAGGAATCGAATTCGTCCTGGGATCTGCTGAAGGTCGTTGCCACGATCAAGGGCGAGGACGCGTTCCGGTCCGAGAGTGACGCTCAGTGCCCGCTCGCAAAGCAATAGCGGTTCGGAGCTGACCATGAGCGGCATTGCATCCAGCCCGGTCGATCCGTTCGCGCCCGGCTTTCTGACGGATCCCTATCCCGCCTATGAGGCGCTGCGCGCAATCGGGCCGGTGTTCGAGGTGGAGCGCTACGACGTGTGGGCCATGGCCTGCTATGCCGAGGTCGAAGCGGCCCTGAAGGACTGGAAAACGTTTATCAGCGGCGAAGGTGTCGGCCTCCACGGCATGAACCCGGCGCTGCCAAAGCCGCTGACCCTGCAGATCGATCCGCCCGACCACGACAAGGGCCGCCGCGTGCTCGGCCGCACGCTGTCTCCGGGCGTCGCAAGGAAGCTGCGCGAGACGTTCCAGCGCGAAGCAGAGAGGAAGGTCTCGGAGCTGATCGACAAAGGCACGTTCGATGCCGTGACCGATCTTGCGGAAGCCTATCCGATGAAGGTGTTTCCGGACGCGATCGGCATCCGCCCCGATGGGCGCGAGAAGCTGCTCGCCTGGAGCACGTTCGTATTCAACAGCTTCGGCCCGGAGAACGAGATCCTCGCGGCGTCGCGGAAGGACGGTCTCGCGGCGCAGAGCTGGATCATGGAATGTTGTGCGCGCGATGCGCTACGGCCCGACAGCCTCGGCATGATGATCTACCAGGCGGCCGATGAGGGCGAGATCACCGAGCACGAGGCGACGCATCTGGTGCGGCCGTTCCTCACGGCCGGGATCGACACCACCGTCAATGGCATCGGCAATACCCTGCTCGCGCTCGCCACCCATCCGGACGAATATCGCAAGCTGCACGAGAAACCAGAGCTGGCACGCAACGCCTTCGAGGAAGGTCTGCGCTACGATTCACCGGTGCAGACGTTCTTTCGTACCACCTCGCGCGATGCCGAGATCGGCGGCGGCATGATCCCGGCGCACCGCAAGGTGCTGCTGTTCATGGCCTCCGCCAATCGCGATCCCGCACGCTGGGACAAGCCGGGCCGTTTCGACGTGGAGCGGGTTGCGACCGGCCATGTCGGCTTCGGCGCAGGCATACACGCCTGCGTCGGCCAGATGATCGCGCGTCTGGAGGGCGAATTGATCTTCGGCGAGCTCGCAAGGCGCGTGAAGACGATCGAGCTCGCGGCGGAGCCGAAGCGCAGGCTCAACAATTCCCTGCGCGGGCTGGAGAGCATGCCGGTTCGAGTGACGCCAGCTTAGGCGGCATCACGCGGCAGGATGCGCGACGGCTCAATTCCTCGCCGGATCCGTTGCCGCCGCCGCGCGTGCGGGCCGCGGCGCAGCGGGTTCGGCGACTCGCGCAGCCGGGGCGCGCGAGCGCATGATGGCAGCGTCGATCTCGGCAATGACGCGGCGCTGGATCGCCTCGTTCTTGTCGATCGAGATGTGGCCGACGCCACTGCCGCGGATGTCGACATTGTCGAGCTTGCCGCGGAACCCGGCCGCGGCCCGCACCGGCTCGCCGGGGCCATCGCCGATATAGATGTTGATGTAGCGTTCCGCGCCGGTCGAGAGCTTGGTCTTGAACACGGAGTCGAGGCCGATCGCGAGCTTCACGGGCACGCCGAGCTGGTTGAGCTTGGCGATCATGTCGGGCAGCGCGGTCGCACCCGAGGAATGGCCGACCAGGATGATGGTCTTGAGCCGACCGGCCTTGTAGGCAGCCGCCGCTTCATCGGCGAGCGAGGACCAGGACACGAAATTGGCGACGGTCACCGGAACGCCCTGCGCCTGGAGCCGGGCGCCGATCGTGTCGAGGCCGAGCGAGAAGATGTTGAGCACGCCGCGGAGCAGATAGACATGCGTGGTCGCCGCCGCGGCCTGGCTCGGCGCGGCCTTGGCGGTGGTCGGGCTGATGGCAACAGCTGACAGCAGGAGCAGGCCCATCGCCCAAACACGGAGGGCGGACAATTGGCTGGCGCCGGCGGTGTGACGGCCGTTCGGTCTCATCGATCTTTTCCCTGGAGACAATACGCTTCGCGATTGGCCGGAATCGTAGCCACGGCGCGCTCGCAGACGCAACAAAGAGGCGCGTGAGCGCCAATCTTAGCAGCAAGCCGTGACCATCGCGCAACACTTGCCCGGAACATGCCACTAAAGCGCCTGTTTTGAGACCATTTTTCTCCGGGGAATTGCGGAGGGACAATGGCGTTCCTATTTCAGGGCTCCGCCGACCTGTCCTCCTGGATGGTCCGGCCCCCGCCCCAGCCTTTGCTCCTCAGCCTCGCGGCCATCATGTCTTCCATCATCTCCGTCGCCAATCTGTCGAAGACCTATGGGTCCGGCTTCAAGGCGCTCAAGAACGTCAACCTCGACATCAAGCGCGGCGAGATTTTTGCGCTGCTCGGCCCCAACGGCGCCGGCAAGACCACGCTGATCTCGATCATTTGCGGCATCGCCAATCCGAGCGAGGGCCGGGTCCTGGTCGGCGGCGAGGACATCCAGACCTCCTACCGCAAGGCGCGCTCGCTGATCGGCCTCGTGCCGCAGGAATTGCACACCGACGCGTTCGAGAGCGTGTGGGCGACCGTGAGCTTCTCCCGCGGCCTGTTCGGCAAGCCGAAGAACCCCGATCACATCGAGAAGGTGCTGAAGGCCCTCTCGCTGTGGGACAAGAAGGACAACAAGATCATCACGCTCTCGGGCGGCATGAAGCGCCGCGTGATGATCGCCAAGGCATTGTCGCACGAGCCGCAGATCCTGTTCCTGGACGAGCCGACCGCCGGCGTCGACGTCGAGCTGCGCAAGGGCATGTGGGAGGTGGTGCGCGGGCTTCAGCAATCCGGCGTCACCATCATCCTCACCACGCATTACATCGAGGAAGCCGAGGAGATGGCCGACCGCATCGGCGTCATCAACAAGGGCGAGATCGTGCTGGTCGAGGACAAGACCACCTTGATGCAGAAGCTCGGCAAGAAGCGGCTGACGCTGCATCTGCAGAACAAGGTGACCGCGTTGCCGGAAAGCCTCAGCCATTACGAGCTCGAGCTCTGCGACGGCGGCGCGACGCTCGTCTACGATTACGACACCCAGGGCGAGCGCACCGGCATCACCAGCCTGCTCGGCGACCTCCGCACCGCCGGCATCCGCTTCAACGATCTCGACACGACGCAATCGTCGCTCGAGGACATCTTCGTCGACCTCGTGAGGACGTCATGAACCACCGCGCCATCCGAGCCATCTACCTGTTCGAAATGGCGCGCACCTGGCGGACGCTGCTGCAAAGCATCGTCTCGCCGGTGGTCTCGACCTCGCTCTATTTCGTGGTGTTCGGCGCTGCGATCGGCTCGCGCATCAGCGAGGTCGAGGGCGTCAGCTACGGCACCTTCATCGTGCCGGGCCTAATCATGCTCTCGGTGCTGACGCAGAGCATCGCCAACGCCTCGTTCGGCATCTACTTCCCGAAATTCACCGGCACGATCTACGAGATCCTGTCGGCGCCGATCTCCTATTTCGAGATAGTGCTCGGCTATGTCGGCGCCGCCGCCACCAAGTCGATCATCCTGGGCCTGATCATCCTGGCGACCGCCGGGCTCTTCGTTCCATTGCATATCCAGCATCCGGTCTGGATGCTGGCCTTCCTGGTGCTGACGGCGGTGACGTTCAGCCTGTTCGGCTTCATCATCGGCATCTGGGCCGACGGATTCGAGAAGCTGCAGATGATTCCGATGCTGGTGGTGACGCCGCTCACCTTCCTCGGCGGCAGCTTCTATTCCATCGACATGCTGCCGCCGACATGGCGCACGGTCGCGCTGCTCAACCCGGTCGTCTATCTGATCTCCGGCTTCCGCTGGAGCTTCTACGAGATAGCCGACGTCAGCGTGTCCGTCAGCATCGGCATGACGCTGGCCTTCCTGGTGATCTGCCTGGTCGTGATCTGGTGGATTTTCCGAACTGGATACCGGCTCAAGAACTGACCACGCGGCGCTCGCGAAAATGTCAGCGCCGCCGGCCGGCGCGGCACAAAGCGGCCTTGCTTACGCCTGCCATCACGTTAACGATGGACAGGCTGGCCGCTGGAACCAACGCCGGGCTGCAGGCATAATGCACGCCGGGGGACGGAGAGCCGCGGCGCTAAGCATGAACAGGCCGGAGGCCAGAAGTCAGATGCGTTCGTTTTTGATTGCTTTCACATCCCTGATGCTTTTGAGCGCGGGTACCGCGCAAGCCAAGGTCGAGATCACCGTCGACAAGGACAATCAACAGATGACCGTCGCCGTCGACGGGGTTGCGCGCTACCGCTGGCCGGTGTCGACCGGCCTCCCCTCGCGCGAGACGCCGAACGGCGCCTTCCGGGCCTTCCGCATGGAAGAGGATCACTACTCCAAAGAATTCGACGACGCGCCGATGCCGCACGCCATCTTCTTCACCAAGGTCGGGCACGCCATCCACGGCACGGACTCGGTCGGCCGGCTCGGCTCGCCGGCATCCCATGGCTGCGTGCGCCTGTCGCGCCAGAATGCCTCGACGCTCTATGCGCTGGTGCAGCAGCAGGGCGTGCTCAACACCACGGTGACGCTGACCGGCTCGGCACAGGTGGCGCTGGCGCGCAATCCGCGCGGCCGCAACAACACTGCGGTGGCCCGCGCCCCGCAGCCGGCCGAAGACCAATACGCCACCACCGGCGCCCCCGTGGACCTGACCCCGCCGGCGCAGCCCGCGCGGCGCTACACGCCGCAGGACGACAATTACATCTACCCGGCCGACGGCAGCGACACCGGCGCGCGCTATCCGGCGCCGCGCTCGGCCACCCGCCCGCTCTACGACGCGCAGGTCTATCAGCAGCAGCCGCGGCCTTATTACGACCAGGGCTACGGCCAGCAGGGCTATTACTATCAGCCGCAGCCGCGGCAGGTTTATCAGCCGCGCGGCTACTACTATCAGAACTGACCCGGCGACCATCAACCGCCCTTGACCGTCGAGGCACCATGCCATCACGTGCCACGACAATCCCGGTGCTGCTCTCGCTGCTCACTGCTGGACAAGCCATGGGATCTGATTTGGCCTTCGACCTCGAGGCGCATCGCGGCGGGCGGGCGCTGCTGCCGGAAAACACCCTGCCCGCCTTCGCCCATTCGCTGACGATGGGCGTGGACACGCTGGAGCTCGACGTCGGCGTCACCGCCGACGGTGAAGTCATCGTCGCGCATGAGCGCGGGCTCAATCCCGATCTCGCACGGCGGCCCGATGGCGCCTACATCGCTCCGCCCGGCACGCCGTTCGTGAAATTGCGGCTCGACGAGATCAGGACCTATGACGTCGGCCAGATTCGGCCGGACAGTGCCTATGCGGAACAATTTCCGGGCCAGCGTGCCGTCCCGGGGACTCGCATTCCCACCTTGCGCGAGCTGTTCGCGCTCGTGCGCAAGTCCGGCAACAGGCAAGTGCGCTTCAACATCGAGACCAAGATCGATCCGAACCGTCCCGATGAAACGCTTGATCCGCAAGAATTCGTCGCGAAGCTGCTCGGGGTGATCGAGACCGAGGGAGTCTCCGATCGCGTCATGATCCAGTCGTTCGACTGGCGAACCTTGCGTCGCGTCCAGCAGCAGGCGCCGAACATCCCGACCGCGTACCTGACGATCCAGCGCGGCCTGGCTCCGACGGTAGCGCTCGACAAGGCGACAAACTGGACGGCGGGGTTCAACCCGGCCGATCACGCCGGCTCGCTGCCGCGCACGATCAAGGCTGCGGGCGGCGCGATCTGGTCGCCCTATTTCGGCGACGTGACCGCGCCTCTGGTCTCGGAGGCCCACGCGCTCGGACTGCGCGTCGTGGTGTGGACGGTGAACAAGCGCGAGGACATGACGCGCATGATCGAGCTCGGCGTCGACGGCATCATCTCGGACAGGCCGGATCTATTGCGAGAGGTGGCCGGCGCTAAGGGAATTGCGCTGCCGGTGGGGACGCCCGTGGCGCCGTAGTTGCGATGCCTCGTAGCCCGGATGGAGCGCAGCGAAATCCGGGACAGTGCCACGCATGGAGCGGCCCCGGATTGCGCTTCGCTCCATCCGGGCTACGAAGAGAGCCCTACTCGCCGTCCTTCCAACGCCGATACAGCGCGCCCAGGATGTTCGAATAGTCATCGGTCCAGACCCGCACCCTGTCGTCGGCTTCGGTCTGTTCCCATTGCTTGGAGGACGCGAGCCTGCCGATGTCGGCCTCCTCGCGCGCGGAGATGACGACGTCGGTGGAGAAGATGTAGTCACCATCGCGCCCGGAATCCTCGTTGAAGACCCAGCTCTTGAGATCATTGGCGTCCGCGATACCGACGACGACGGTTTCGAGATCCAGATGCCGGTTCGAGACGTGCATCACCACGGCACCGTGCGGCGCGAGCTTGTCCTTGTAGATCTTCATCGCCTCTTCGGTCGCAAGATGGATCGGGATCGCGTCGGACGAATAGGCGTCGACGATGACGAGATCATAGGCGCCGTCGGGCTCCTTGGCGAAGGTGAGGCGCGCATCGCCGATGACGGGCTTCATGTCGGGCATGCAGCTCGAGATGTAGCGGAAATTCCTCGGGTCGCGCGCCGCGTCGACCATGGACTGGTCGATCTCGAAAAAGGTCCAGTCCTCCCCCCGCTCGGCGGCGCAGGCGAGCGTGCCGGAGCCGACGCCGATCGCGGCGACCTTCAGCGGCGCGCCCTTGCGCTCGCGGATCGCGCTGACGGCCTGACCGATGCCGCCGTCCTTGTGATAATAGGTGATCGGCTCGGGTCGGCCGGCAACAGGCGTGCCGTCATTGTTGCGGAAACGCTCGGCGCCATGAATGGTGGTGCCGTGCATCAGCACGTGGAAATAACCGCCCGGCGTCACCACGATCTTGTGCACGCCGAAGAAGCTGCGCACGGTCGTGACGCGGCCCTCGTCCGCGGGATATACGCGGATCAACGCCAGTGCCAGCGCGACGGTGGCAAAGATCTTCCAGCGCCCGGCATTGAGGATCAGCGCGAGCAGCGCGGCGAGCACGCCGACTGCGCCGGCAACCCAGACGCGATGATCCTCGAACCAGGTCGTGAGGTCGCCTGTCGTATATGACGGCGCGATGAGCGCCACCGCGATCGCGGCGAGCGCCAGCCAGTACCATTTGACGATTGCGGCCAGCCGCTCATTCCCGGACGGACGGCACAGCGCGGCAAGCGCGATCAGAATCGGATATTCGGCGATCCACGAGAAGGTGAAGGGCGCAACCAACCCCGCGAACAAGCCGCCGACCATGCCACCGAACGACAGCGCGACATAGAAGCCGGTGAGATATTTGGCGGCAGGCCGCGTCCGCGCCAGTTCGCCGTGGCAAGCCATGGCGATGACGAAGAAGCAGAGTTGATGTCCGCCGAGGGTCAGCAGCAGGTTCTGCTCGCCGCCGAAAGCCAGCAGGACGACGACGCCCGCAATCGCGACCGGCTGGAGCATCAGCATCCATTTGTGCGGCAGCAGCGGCCGCGACTGGAACACGACGACCCAGGTCAAGAGGTAAAGCGACAGCGGCAGCACCCACAAAAGCGGCGCCGCCGCGACGTCGGTCGAGATGTGCGCGGTGACGGCGATGAGCAGGCCCGATGGCACGGCGGCGAGGAAGATCCAGCGCAGCCGCGTCAAGAGGCCGGGCGCGGGTGCATTCACGTCCTCGGCCCGCGTGTCAGTCAACGCCAACTTCGGCGAACGCAACAACAGCACGCCGCAGGCGCCGATGAGGAGGATCAGCAGGCCATAGCCACCGGTCCAGAACCGGTTCTGCATTTGCAGCGTGAACATCGGCTCCAGCAGGAACGGATAGGACAACAGCGCGAGGAAGCTGCCGATATTGGAGGAGGCGTAGAGGAAATAGGGATCGTGCCCGGCCGGATGGCCGGTGCGGACGAACCAGGCCTGCAGCAGCGGATTGTTCGCGGCGAGCGCAAAGAACGGCAGCCCGATCGAGACCGCGAACAGGGCGAGCAGCCAGACTGCGTAGCCCGAAGCCGGCGGCTCGCCATAGGCGGAGGCGATGCCGAGCGGCAGCGTGGCGAAGGCGGCGAACAGCAGCACCAGATGTACCGCGACGGGGACGATCCGGTTCCGCGCCTGCATCAGCAGATGCGCATAGGCATAGCCGGCCAGCAGCAGCGACTGGAAGAACACCATGGCCACCGACCACACCGCTGGCGAGCCGCCGAGCCGCGGCAGCACCATCTTGGTGAACAGAGGCTGCACCGAGAACAGCAGCAGCGCGCTGACGAAGATCGCAGCGGTGTAGATCGTCAGCAGCAGCCGGTTGCGCGACGACGACGACTGCTCCGTGGCGGCGGGTTGCACGATCGAATCCATGAATGCTCCGGCTCAAACCCCGGCGGGCGCCGGATCGCGCGCAATGGAGCACAAGGCGCCTGGACGGGCAATAAAGTGTGGCGCGATGTTGCAGCAAGGAATGCCTGATATAGAGATGTCGTTCCGGTACGATCCGCAGCATCGAACCCGGAACCTCGAGATTCTCCGGTGCGGAGCCCGCATCATAGTTCGGCTCTGCCGAGTAGCCCCGGAATCAAGCCAAGGAAGTCATGACCGATACGGACGTCATCATCATCGGCGCGGGACATAACGGCCTCACCTGCGCGACCTATCTGGCGATGGCGGGCCTGCGCGTGCGCGTGGTCGAGCGGCGCAAGGTGGTCGGCGGTGCTGCGGTGACGGAGGAGTTTCACCCCGGCTTTCGCAATTCTGTCGCCGCCTACACCGTGAGCCTGCTCAATCCGCAGGTGATCCGTGACCTCAAGCTTGCCGAGCAGGGCCTGCGCATCGTCGAGCGGCGTGCGCAGAATTTTCTGCCCGCGCCAGACGGCAGCTATCTCCTCACCGGCGAGGGGCGAACGAAAGCCTCGGTGGCGCGGCTCAGCGCGCATGATGCGGAAGCGCTCGACGGCTTCGCGCGCGAGCTGGAAGACATTGCCGACGTGCTCAGGCGGTTCGTGCTGCGCGCGCCGCCGAACCTGCTCGACGGTTTTGGCACCAACGCGGTCCGCGAGGTCGTTAACGCTTTGCAGAGCGCCAACATTCTGCGCGGCCTGACGCTGGAACAAAGCCGCAGCCTGCTCGATCTGTTCACGCGCTCGGCCGGCGAGATGCTGGACGAACGTTTCGAGCACGATCTGGTCAAGGCGCTGTTCGGCTTCGACGCCATCGTCGGCAACTATGCCAGCCCCTACGCCGCCGGCTCGGCCTATGTGATGCTGCATCATGCGTTCGGGGAGGTGAACGGCAAGAAGGGCGTGTGGGGCCACGCCATCGGCGGCATGGGCGCGATCACGCAGGCGATGGCGCGCGCGGCACGCGACCGTGGCGTCGTGATCGACACGGATGCCGGTGTGCGCGAGGTCATCGTCGAGCGCGACCGCGCCGTCGGAATCGTGCTGGAGAACGGCTCTGCGATCCGCGCGAAATATGTCGCGGCCAATGTCAATCCAAAGCTGCTCTACACGCGCCTGATCGCGGCCGATGCTCTGCCTGCGGACTTCCTCGCCCGCATCCGGCATTGGAAGAACGGCTCCGGCACCTTCCGGATGAATGTGGCGCTGGACCGCCTGCCCTCCTTCACGGCGCTCTCAGGCGAGGGCGATCACCTCACCTCCGGCATCATCCTGGCGCCGAGTCTGGGCTATATGGACCGCGCCTGGCTCGACGCGCGCGCGCAGGGCTGGAGCCGCGAGCCCGTCGTGGAAATGCTGATCCCCTCGACGCTGGACGACACGCTGGCCCCTGCCGGCAAGCATGTCGCGAGCCTGTTCTGCCAGCATGTCGCACCAAGGCTTCCCGATGGAAAGTCGTGGGACGACCATCGCGACGAGGTCGCCGATCTCATGATCGCGACGGTGGATAAATACGCCCCGGGCTTCGCGGCGAGCGTGCTCGGCCGTCAGATCCTGTCTCCGCTCGACCTCGAGCGGCAATTCGGGCTGCTCGGCGGCGACATCTTCCACGGCGCGCTGACGCTGAACCAGTTGTTCTCGGCGCGGCCGATGCTGGGCCACGCCGATTATCGCGGGCCGCTGAGAGGCCTCTACCATTGCGGATCCGGGTCCCATCCAGGCGGCGGCGTCACCGGCGCGCCCGGCCATAACGCAGCGCAGGCGATCCTGCGGGATCACCGCGCCCTGTTCGGGAGCCGTGGATAGGGCTGTGGATTGGTTGTGGACAGGCTGTCGAAAGGCCTGTGAGCGGCCAGAGGAGGCCTGGGCGATACGGCCAGGAGCGATCCTGGGGAAAGCCGGTGGGAAATCGGCGGGGCGATCAGGGGAAAAGTGGTGGATAAAGTCCGGACAAGCAGGCGGATAAGCTGTGAAGTCGGGCGGCAAAAACGACCTCGCCCGCCAGGGGAATCCCCAGCGGGCGGTGATCAGGAACAGCCTTTGAAGAAAATAGCCCCGCTGGAAAATGGCGGCGGAAATTACTTCAAGGAGGTGCTAATCGAAGTGAACTTCTCGTTCATGGTGGTGCCCAGGCCGTTCACCACGGTAATGATCGCCAGGGCGATACCCGCGGCGATCAGGCCGTATTCGATCGCGGTTGCACCGGACTCATCCGACCAGAACTTCTGAATCATGCGCTTCAAGACTCGCCTCCGTTTCAATTTCAAGCTGCGTGGACTTTCCTGTACATCCGCAAATATACGTGGCACCCACTACAGGCGCGTTAATGCGGGAACCTCAACTTGTCCGAAAACTGGGCAGCAAAAGTTCCAAAAATTGAACGCGACGGAGCCCTGAATGCAGCCTTCCCCGACCCATCGCGCCAGCTTTTCGATCGGCAGCGAAGCCGACGCCAAGCGCGTCGTCGACGTGCTCACCGAGGTCTTTTTCGACGGCGATGCGGCGGTCGCCGCGTTCGAACGGCCTGACGGACGCTGGGACGTCACGTTGCATTTCGCCGCAGCGCTCGATCAGGCATGGCTGCGCGAACTCGTTGCAACTTCAGCAGGAAATCAGATCGCGGCGACGCTCGTCTTCGACACTGTCGAAGCCAAGGACTGGGTCAAAGCCAGCCTTGAAGATCTCGTCCCGGTGCCGGCCGGCCGCTTCGTCGTGCACGGCAGCCATGATCGCGACCGTGTGGCGCCGAACAAGCTCGCCATCGAGATCGAGGCGGCGCTCGCCTTCGGCACCGGTCACCATGGCACGACGCGCGGCTGTTTACTTCTGCTTGACCATGTCCTGAAGAGCTCCCGCCCAAGGAGCCTGCTCGATCTCGGCACCGGCACGGGCGTGCTGGCGATCGCGGCGGCGAAGGCGCTGCATCGCGCGGTACTCGCTTCCGACATCGATCCGCCATCGGTCCGGGTGGCCGCCGAGAACGCCACGCTGAACGAAGTTGGCAACCATGTGCGGGTGATCCGCGCGACCGGCTTTGCCGCGCCAGATTTTGCGCGTGCAGGCCCGTTCGACCTGGTGCTCGCCAATATCCTTGCCAATCCGTTGCGGCAATTAGCGAGCCCGATGACGCGACACCTTGCGCCTGGCGCCCGCGTCATCCTCTCCGGCCTCTTGACGCACCAGGCGCCCGCCGTGATCGCCGCCTACCGCGCCCGCGGCCTCGTGCCGGTGAAGCATCTGCGCATCGAGGGGTGGAGCAGTCTGTTGCTGAGGAAGGTGGGATGAACTAACCGCGTCGCGACGGCGGTGCGCTCCCTCGCCGCGCTACTCGGCCGGCTTCTCGTCGCGGCGTGACGCGCGCTTGCCCCGCACGGCGCGTTTGGCGCGGCGCTCGGCGAAACGGTCGATCATCTGGCTGATGAGGCCGCGCGGCTTCTTTGTTACTGCCGCTGTCGGAGCGCGGCGCGCCGGCGGCGAAATCTTCTCAAAGGTGAACGCTGGCATCGTGTGTCCCCTCGCCGTTGAGATGAACCACCTGCTCGAATTTCCCTGTTATCCGGACGAAGCGCAACTGCCGCATCCTTTACTCCACCCAATTCGAATGGAACTATTTCAAGCACAGTCCATGCCAGATGCGACGCAAATGCGTCTACATTGCGGACTGATCTCCATGATCCTAAAGTGATCCACCATGTTCGAAGCGCACTTCCAGACATTCGAGGAGCCGGAGGCCGGCGTCGCGTTGGCGGCACGGCTGGCCGCACTTCGCGAAGAACTTGCCCGTCGCAAGTTGACCGGCTTCGTCGTGCCACGTGCCGACCAGCAGCAGAACGAATATGTGCCGCCATCGGAAGAGCGGCTCGCCTGGCTGACCGGCTTTACCGGCTCGGCGGGACTAGCAGTGGTTCTGCCGCAGGAGGCTGCGCTGTTCGTCGACGGCCGCTACACGCTGCAGGCGGCCAAGCAGGTCGATGCCAAGGCATGGGCGGTGGAACCGCTGATCGATCCGCCGCCGGAGAGCTGGGTGGCGGCGCAACTGAAAGCCGGCGACCGCCTCGGATTTGATCCGTGGCTGCACACTTTTTCGGCAGCAGAACGGCTGTCCGCCGCCTGCGCCAAGGCCGGGGCCGAGCTGGTCGCGGTCGACAGCAATCCGGTCGACGCGATCTGGCAGGACCGGCCGCAGCCGCCGCTCGCCCCCGTCGCGGTGCACAGCCTTCAGCACGCCGGTATCACTGAAGCGGAGAAGCTGACCCAGATCAGGGCCGAGATCGCCAAGCTCAGCACCGATGCCTTGGTGCTGTCGGACAGTCACGCGGTGGCCTGGACCTTCAACATCCGCGGCGCCGACGTCGCCCATACGCCGCTGCCACTGTCCTACGCGCTGGTACCGAAGGACGGCCGTCCCACCATCTTCATCGACCACCGCAAGCTCTCCAACCTCACGCGCGACCATCTCGAGCAGTCCGCCGACGTGCGCGAACCGGACGCCATGGCGCCGACGCTGATGGCGCTGGCCAAGAGCGGTGCGGCCATTGCGCTCGACAATGCCACAGCGGCCGACGCACTCAGCCGCCTGATCAGCGGGGCCGGCGGCAAGCCGGTGCGCGGCAGCGATCCGGTTGCACTGCTCAAGGCGGTCAAGAACGCGACCGAGATCAAGGGCACCAAGACGGCTCATTTGCGCGACGCCGTGGCGCTGGCGCGCTTCCTCGCATGGATCGATCGCGAGGCGCCAAGCGGCAAGCTCACCGAGATCGACGCGGTCGAGGCGCTGGAAACCTTCCGCCGCGACACCGGCGCGCTCAAGGACGTCTCGTTCCCGACCATCTCCGGCACCGGCCCGAACGGCGCCATCGTGCATTACCGCGTCACCCGCAAGAGCAACCGGCGGATCGCGCCCGGCGATCTCCTGCTGATCGATTCCGGCGCGCAATATGAAGACGGCACCACCGACGTCACCCGCACCATGGCGGTCGGCGAGCCGACGGATGAGATGCGCGACCGCTTCACCCGCGTGCTGCGCGGCCACATCGCGATCGCGCGCGCCGTCTTTCCGGACGGCACCACGGGCGCGCAACTCGACACGCTGGCGCGGCAATATCTCTGGGCCGTCGGGCTCGATTTCGAGCACGGCACCGGCCACGGCGTCGGCAGCTATCTCTCGGTGCACGAAGGGCCGGCACGAATTTCGAAGCTCGGCACCACGCCGCTGAAGCGCGGCATGATCCTGTCCAACGAGCCCGGCTATTACAAGACCGATGGCTTCGGCATCCGCATCGAGAATCTCGAGCTGGTCGTCGCCGCCGACATCAAGGGTGCCGAGAAGCCGATGAACGCGTTCGAGACGCTGACCCTGGCGCCGATCGACCGCCGCCTGATCGATGTCGCGATGCTGAGCCGCGACGAGCTCGATTGGCTGAACGCGTACCATGCGCGCGTCAGGTACGACGTGCGGCCGGCGCTGGACGAGGCGACGAAGACCTGGCTCGATCAGGCCACGGCGGAGCTGAAGCTCTAGATCCAGCGAAAGACGGCTTGACGCCTCGCGCATAGCCGTATGCCGAAATGAGCGTATTCGCTCGCAACGCGATGCGGCTAGTGTCCGGCGATGCACGGCATCATCAGCAAGCCGCCCGAAGCGGCCGGCAACCTCGCGACCTCGCGTCTGGTGTTGCTGCTGCTGGTGGTGATGACCGGGGTCGCACCGATCTCGCTCTACATCCTGGTTCCGGCGCTGCCGGTGCTGGCGACGGATTTCGGCAGCGACATCTCGATCGCGCAGATGACGGTGTCGCTCTACATGGTCGGCATCGCGCTGTCGCAGCTGATCATGGGCCCGCTGTCGGACCGGTTCGGGCGGCGTCCGGTGCTGCTCGGAGGACTTGCGCTGATGGTGGCGGCCAGCGTCGCCTGCATTTTCGCCGAGACCCTGCCGCAATTGATCGCCGCACGCTTCTTCCAGGCGCTCGGCGGCGCATCCGGCATGGTGATCAGCCGGGCCATCATCCGCGACATCTACGAGCGCGACCGCGTCGCCTCGATGATCAGCCTCGTGGTCGCGGCGCTGATGATCGGGCAGATGGTCTCGCCGCTCACCGGCGGCCTGATCGAGACCGCGTTGGGATGGCGCGCGATCTTTTATGCCATCACCATCGCCGCCATCGTCGTTGCCGTCGGGATCGCCTTGGCGCTGCCTGAGACCCGCCGCAGCCGCGCCGCCGGCAGCGGCTTCCGCGGCGATATCGGCATGCTCATCCGCAACCGCGCCTTCGTCGGCTATGTGATGTGCCAGGTGCTGGCGTCCCAGATCATCTTCACCTTCGCCGGCGGCGGGCCCTACATCGTGGTGACGCAGATGGGCCGCAGCAGCGCCGAATACGGCGCCTGGTTCGCAACGACGGGCTTTGCGTTTCTGGTCGGCAACCTGCTCTGCGTGCGCTTTGCGCCGCGCCACTCACTGGAGAAGCTGATCTGGTTCGGGCTCGCCCTGCAACTCTGCGGCAGCCTTGCGAACCTAATCTGGAGCTTCGTCGGCTGGAACGAGGCGCCCGCCTGGCTGTTCGGCACCCATATGATCGTGATGGCCGGCAATGCCTTCGTGATGGCGAATTCCGCCGCCGGCGCCATCAGCATCCGTCCCGAAGCGGCCGGCACCGCCTCGGGCGCGATGGGCTTCCTGCAGCAAGGCATTGGCGCGCTGATGTCGCAGTTCGGCGCCTATCTCGGCGGCCACTCCGCAACGACGCTGCCGCTGACCTCCGCGGTCCTCGCGATCTCGATCCTTTGCGCCTGCGTGATGATGTTCGTCGTGCCCCGCCGCGAGGCGGTAGCGAGCGAGGCGCTGATCGGGCAGGCCGAGGAGGATGAGACGGGGATGATGTGAGGGGCGCCGAGTAGAGTCCCTCTGCGGAACGACTCTGGATTGCTTCGTGGAGCCTGTCATCGGGCCGCGCTTTGCGCGGACCCGGTGGCTCGCAATGACGACGCGGAGAGAGCAGTGCCAAAAATGAGAGGCGGGGCTGGGTCCCGCCTCTCTCAATTCAAGTCTGTGTTTCGGCTTACGCCTGGCTCGCGATCGCCTTGCCGAGCGCGGCCTGCGCCGCTGCAAGCCGCGCGATCGGCACGCGGTAGGGCGAGCAGGAGACGTAGTCGAGACCGATATGGTGGCAGAAGGCGACGGAGGCGGGATCGCCGCCGTGCTCGCCGCAGATGCCGACCTTGAGCGAAGTGCGGGTCTTGCGGCCGCGGGCGACGCCGATCTTGACCAGCTCGCCGACGCCTTCCTGATCGAGCGAGATGAAGGGATCGACCGTGAGGATGCCCTTCGCCACATAGGGACCGAGGAAGCTCGCCGCGTCGTCGCGGCTGATGCCGTAGGTCGTCTGCGTCAGGTCGTTGGTGCCGAACGAGAAGAACTCGGCCGACTGCGCGATCTCGCCCGCGAGCAGGCAGGCGCGCGGCAGCTCGATCATGGTGCCGACCTGATAGGCCAGCTTGGTGTTGGTCTCGCGCATCACGGCCTGTGCGGTGGCATCGATCCGTGCCTTGACCAGGTCGAGCTCGGCCTTGGTCGCGATCAGCGGCACCATCACCTCGAGGCCGACGGCCTTGCCGGTGCGCTTCTGCGCCTCGACCGCCGCCTCGAAGATCGCGCGGGCCTGCATCTCGGCGATCTCGGGATAGGCGATGGCGATGCGGCAGCCGCGGAAGCCGAGCATCGGGTTGAACTCCGAGAGCTCCCGGGCGCGGTCGGCGAGGCGCCGCGGGTCGGTGTTCATGGCGCGTGCCACTTCCTCGACCTCGGCATGGGTGTGCGGCAGGAATTCATGAAGGGGAGGATCCAGAAGCCGGATCGTGACGGGCAGGCCCTTCATGATCTCGAACAGCTCGACGAAGTCGGCGCGCTGCATCGGCAGCAGTTTTGCCAGCGCGGCGCGGCGCGACTGCTCGTCCTCGGAGAGGATCATCTCGCGCACCGTGCGGATGCGCGTCTCCTCGAAGAACATGTGCTCGGTGCGGCAGAGGCCGATGCCTTCCGCGCCGAACTTGATCGCGGTGCGCGCGTCGTCAGGCGTGTCGCCGTTGACCCGGACGCCGATCTTGCGGACCTGGTCGGCCCAGTTCATCAGCGTGCCGAACTCGCCGGACAGCTCCGGCTCGATCATCGGCATGCGGCCGGCCAGCACCTGGCCGAGCGAGCCGTCGATGGTGATGACATCACCGGTCTTGAAGGTGCGCGAGCCGATGCTCATGGTGCCGCGGCCGTAATCGACGCGGATGGTGCCGCAGCCGGAGACGCAGGGCTTGCCCATGCCGCGCGCGACCACCGCCGCGTGCGAGGTCATGCCGCCGCGGGTGGTCAGGATGCCTTCGGCGGCGTGCATGCCGTGGATGTCTTCCGGGCTGGTCTCGATGCGGACCAAAATCACCTTGCGTCCGTCGCCCTGAAGCTTGGCCGCCTCGTCCGAGGAGAACACGATCTCGCCGGAGGCCGCGCCCGGCGAAGCCGGCAGGCCGGTTGCGATCACGTCGCGCTTGGCGTTGGGATCGATGGTTGGATGCAGGAGCTGGTCGAGCGAGGCCGGATCGATCCGCGTCACCGCTTCCTTCTTCGAGATCAGGCCCTCATTGGCGAGCTCGACCGCGATGCGCAGCGCCGCCTTGGCGGTGCGCTTGCCGCCGCGGGTCTGGAGCATCCAGAGCTTGCCCTGCTCGACCGTGAACTCCATGTCCTGCATGTCGCGGTAGTGCTTCTCGAGCAGCGTGTAGATCCGCGTCAGCTCCTTGAAGGCTTCCGGCATCGCCGCTTCCATCGATGCCTTGTCGGAGCCCGACTCCTTGCGCGCCTCCTCGGTGATGTCCTGCGGCGTGCGGATGCCCGCGACCACGTCCTCGCCTTGCGCGTTGATCAGGAACTCGCCGTAGAGCTTGCTCTCGCCGGTCGAGGGGTTGCGGGTGAAGGCAACGCCCGTGGCCGATGTCTCGCCCATGTTGCCGAACACCATGGCCTGCACGTTGACCGCGGTGCCCCACGATTCCGGAATGTCGTGCAGCTTGCGGTAGGTCACCGCGCGCGCGTTCATCCAGGATGAGAACACCGCGCCGATCGCGCCCCAGAGCTGGTCGTGCGGATCCTGCGGGAATTCCTTGCCGGTCTCGCGTGCGACCGCGTCCTTGTACTTGCCGACCAGTTCGACCCAATCCTCGGCCGACAGATCGGTGTCGAGCGTGTAGCCCTGGCTGTCCTTGAAGGTGTCGAGGATCTCCTCGAAGTGATGATGCTCGAAGCCGAGCACCACGTCGGAATACATCGTGATGAAGCGGCGATAGCTGTCATAGGCGAAACGGCGGTCGCCCGACAGCTCGGCCAGCGCTTCCACGGTCTGGTCGTTGAGGCCGAGATTGAGCACGGTGTCCATCATGCCCGGCATCGAGGCGCGCGCGCCGGAGCGCACCGAGACAAGCAGCGGGTTCCTGGTGTCGCCAAACACCTTGCCGGTCAACTTGCCGACATAGTCGAGCGCCTTCTCAACCTGCGGCTTCAGTTCCTTCGGGTAGGTCTTGTCGTGCTCGTAGAAATAGGTGCAGACCGAGGTCGGGATGGTGAAGCCCGGAGGCACCGGCAGGCCGAGATTGGCCATCTCGGCGAGGTTAGCGCCCTTGCCGCCGAGCAGGTCGCGCATTTCCGTCCGGCCCTCGGCCTTGCCGTCACCGAACGTGTAGACCCATTTGCCGGCCTTGGCCGCTGCCGGCGCCGCCTTGGCAGGCACAACCTTCTTCGGCGCAGGCTTCGCGGCAATCTTCGGCGAAGCCGCCTTGGTCATTGCCTTTGCCACCGGCTTTGCAGTGGGTTTGGCGACCGGCTTCGGCGCGCTCTTGGCCAGCGCCTTGCGGGCCGCCGGCGCGGCCTTCGCCTTGGCGGAGGGCTTTGATTTCGCTGCAGTTTTAGAAGGCTTCGAGGCGGCTTTGGCCATAGCTTGCACACAACCTGCGAGAGGAATGGGAAATCGCGGGCCTTACACCACTTTGGGCGGGCCCGCGCAAGACGGACAGTTCCGAAAAGTGAACGCCTAGAAGCGGAGCCACTTCAGGAGCCCGAGCCCGATCGCGCCGTTGACGATGAGGAAGATCGCGACGATGAGGTTGAGAAGCCGCGGCATGATCAGGATGAGCACGCCCGCAATCAACGACAGGATCGGCGAAATGTGGGCGACGGTGATGTGCATGAACTATCTTTCTGTGAGGTGAGGCGAATCGCGCGCGGATCATAACCGGCTGGGTTCCGGGAGTAGAGATGCGCAAGGGCTGCTGCGAGTTCCGGCCTCACGAAAACTGCCCGAAATTGCCGCGAATGCGGCATGCCTTTTCCCGGAACATTGGCTTGAGGCACGCATTGGCAACCGGTCGCGCCGCTCGCGCGCCCGCAGAATCACGTCGAAGGAGTTGTCCATGCGGAACAGGATTTTTGCTCTCGCAGCGCTCGCGGCCGCAACCGGCGCGCCCCTTGCGGCGCAGGCGCAAAGCGATGTCACGATTGGACGCGCGCCCCCCATGGTCGACGGCGCGCCGACGATTGCCGTCGAACAGCGGCCCGCCTTCCGCGAATATGTCGTCGAACAACGTGTGCCGCCCTTCCGCATTCCAGATCGCGTAGTGGTCGGCACCACCTTACCCGAGGCAGGCGTCACTTATTATGACGTGCCGCAACGTTTCGGCGCCACGACCTATCGCTACACCGTCGTGAACGGCGAAACCGTGCTGGTCGAGCCGCGCTCGCGCCGCATCGTCGAGGTGCTGGACTAAAGACGCAGCCGCTCCATTCGATGTCCGGCGCGTCACATCAGGCTGGCGCGAGCAGTGTTAAATCGGACATCACGCCCCGCCCGGTCCTCCCCCCGCCGGGCGGGGCTTCTTTAGGCAAGCCACATCAGCAGCCGTCATTCCGGGACATGCCGGAGGCGTGGGCTATGGTGCGCAATTGCGCACCTGAGAATCCATACTCACGATCGTGGTTATGGATTCCGGGCTCGCGCTACGCGCGCCCCGGAATGACAGCGGTGTTTTGCCGCAAACCGCGCCTCAATCCTGGATCTTCGAGAAGTCCGCCACCGCGCGCGTGGCGCTGCGGATCTCGTTGAGGAGCTTCAGGCGGTTCTCGCGCACCTTCGGATCGTCATCATTGACGCGCACCTTCTCGAAGAAGGCATCGACCGGCGGACGCAGCTTGGCCATCGCGCTCATCGCGGCGGCGAAGTCTTCCTTGGCGACCGCAGCGCTGGCTTCCGCCTTGACCTCACCGATCGCCTTGGCCAGCGCCTTCTCCTCAGCGAGGCTGTAGAGCGCAGCATCGGGCGCACCGTCGAAGCTGCGCTTGTCCTTCTTCTCCTCGATCGCAAGGATGTTGCTGGCGCGCTTGGTGCCGGCGAGCAGGTTCTTGCCGTCGTCAGAGTCGAGGAATTTGCCGAGCGCCTCGACGCGGCGGACGATCATCAGGAGATCGTCCTGGCCGCCGAGCGCGAACACGGCATCGACGAGATCGTGGCGCGCGCCCTGCTCGCGGAGCTGGACCTTGAGGCGATCGGCGAAGAAGGCCAGCAGATCGCTCGGAAGCTTCGAGGCATCGGCCGGCTTCACGGACAAGCCGGCGAGCGCTGATCCCGCCACCTTCATGAGCGACAGACGCAGCGCGTTCTCGGCGATCAGCCTGATCACACCCAGCGCCGCACGACGCAGCGCATAGGGGTCCTTGCTGCCCGTCGGCTTCTCGTCGATCGCCCAGAACCCAACCAGGGTATCGATCTTGTCCGCGAGCGCCACCACGACGCTGACCGGATCGGTCGGAACGCGATCAGCAGGCCCTTGCGGCTTGTAGTGCTCCTCGCAGGCCGCTGCGACGGAGGCGTCTTCGCCCTGAGCCAGCGCATAGTATTTGCCCATCAGGCCCTGCACTTCCGGGAATTCGCCGACGACTTCCGTCAGCAGATCTGCCTTTGCCAGATGCGCCGCGCGCGTCGCCTTGGCGACATCGGCGCCGACCAGCGGCGCGATCTCGGCGGCCAGCCGCTCGATGCGCTTGATGCGTTCCGCCTGCGTCCCGAGCTTCTCGTGAAACACGATCTGATCGAACTTCGGCAGCCGGCCCTCGAGCTTGGTCTTGAGGTCGGTCTCGTAGAAGAACTTCGCATCCGACAGCCGCGCGCGGATCACGCGCTCGTTGCCGGCGATGATGGTCGCACCACCATCGGTCGCCTCGATATTGGCGACGAGGATGAACTTGCTGGCGAGCTTGCCCGTCTTGGGGTCGCGCACCACGAAACACTTCTGGTTGTTGCGGATGGTGGCGCGGATGACTTCGTCGGGAGTCTTCAAGAATTCCGGCTCGAACGAGCCCATCAGCACGACCGGCCACTCGACGAGGCCGGCGACCTCCTCGAGCAGATTCTGGTCCTCGACCAGCTCAAAACCTTGCGCGAAGGCGAGCTGCTTGGCGTCGGTGAGGATGGCGTCCTTGCGGCGCTCGGGGTCGAGCACGACTTTTGCTGCAAGAAGCTTAGCGTCGTAGTCCTCGAAGCGGCGCACGGAGATCGGCGCCGGCGCAAGGAAGCGATGACCGTAAGTGGTCTGGCCGCTCTCGATGCCGTCGACCTCGAATTTCACGACATCGGGCTCTTCGGTCTCGGGGCCGAAGGTCGCGGTGATCGCGTGCAGCGGACGCACCCAGTTCAGCGAGCCGGGCTTGCCCGAGCGCGCGCCCCAGCGCATCGATTTGGGCCAGGGGAAGGTGCGGATGATGACAGGCAGAATTTCCGCGAGCACGTCGATCGCGTCGCGGCCGGGCTTCTCAATCAAGCCGATGTAGAAATCACCCTTGGGGTCGCGCTGGATTTTTGCTTCGTCCAGCGACTTCAAACCGGTAGCCTTCAGGAAGCCCTGCACGGCCGCATCGGGCGCGCCGACCTTGGGTCCACGGCGCTCGGTCTTCAGGTCCGGCTGGCGCGCTGGGATGCCGTGCACGGTGAGCGCAAGGCGGCGCGGCGTCGCGAACGCCTTTGCGCCCTCATAGACCAAGCCTTCGGCAACCAGCTTGTCGGTGACCATGCGGCGCAGATCGTCCGCCGCCTTCGCCTGCATGCGCGCGGGAATTTCTTCGGAAAACAGTTCAAGCAAAAGATCGGGCATCAGGCCGCTCCGCCCGCTTCAGTGTGGATCCAGGCCTCGCCGCACGCTTTTGCCAACTCGCGCACGCGCAGAATGTAGCTCTGCCGTTCGGTCACGGAGATCACGCCGCGGGCATCGAGCAGGTTGAAGACGTGGCTCGCCTTGATGCACTGGTCATAGGCCGGCAGCGCCATCAGATGCTGTTTCCGGTTGCCGCCGTCGCGCCAGCCCGCGTCGAGATATTTTTTGCAGGCCGCCTCCGCCATCCTGAACTGCTCGAACAACATCGTGGTGTCGGCATATTCGAAATTATGCCGCGAATATTCCTGCTCGGCCTGCAGGAACACGTCGCCATAGGTGACCTTCTGGTCACCGTCGCGGCCGTTGAAGTTGAGGTCGTAGACTCGGTCGACGCCTTGCACATACATCGCGAGACGCTCGAGCCCGTAGGTGAGCTCGCCCGCGACCGGCGCGCATTCGAAGCCGGCGACCTGCTGAAAGTAAGTGAACTGGCTGACTTCCATGCCGTCGCACCAGCATTCCCACCCGAGGCCCCAGGCGCCCAAGGTCGGGCTCTCCCAATCGTCCTCGACGAAGCGGATGTCGTGAACGGCGGAATCGATGCCGATCGCGGCGAGCGACTTCAGGTACAACTCCTGAAGGTTCGGCGGCGACGGCTTCATGATCACCTGGAACTGGTAATAGTGCTGCATCCGGTTCGGGTTCTCGCCGTAACGGCCGTCCTTGGGCCGGCGCGAGGGCTGCACATAGGCGGCGTTCCACGGCTTTGGCCCGAGCGCGCGCAGCGTGGTCGCCGGATGGAAGGTGCCCGCGCCCATTTCCATATCGTAGGGCTGCAGGATCACGCAGCCCTGCTCGGCCCAGAACCGCTGGAGCGCGAGGATGAAGCCCTGGAACGAACGTTCCGGGCGCATATGGGCGGGCAATGAGGCGTCCATCGTCAGATCGGGCTCTCGCGGGGGGTTTTGAATCGCGCGGGACCGTATCGACGGCGGGGATGGGAATCAAGGCGAAGGGGGCGGATTCGGGCGTCATTCCGGGGCGCCCGCAGGGCGAGCCCGGAATCCATTGCGCCGCTCACTCCGTGGTTCGATGGATTCCGGGTTCTCGCTTCGCGAGCCCCGGAATGACGAACGCGTGGAGGTGTGCTCTAACCCGGCCGGTAAGCTCCGGTCACGGGATCACGCTTCAGCGTCTTAATGTCCCCCATAGGAGCGGCCTCGGTGACGCGCGACAGGCGCATCTCCTCCAGCTCCTGGTTGATCCGGATGGCGGTCTTGTAGGCCCAGCGGACCACGGCAAGCCCGCCCAGGACGCCCGCGAAAGCGACGAACGGCGGCATCGGTCGATCCTCGTCTCATGCTCAGCCCCCACCAGCATTCTTGCGCAGATGGACCTGCGCCGCAATCGGCGCCGCCCGGGCGAAATGGCGCGGGAGCGCGAGACCTAGAACCCGAATTTCGCCCAAATCGCCCGCGTCTCGACCGCCGAGATCAGCTCGTCCGGCAGCCCGGCCATTGATTCCAGGGCCGAAAGCTGCCCCGCGCCGGGCGATTTCCGGCCCAAAAGGCCGGAGAGCAGCCCGGTCGGCTGCGCGATCACGGGGGTGAGAACCTTCTCACCATAACGGGCACGAAGAGTTGAGCGGAGATCGCCGATGCTGTCGGCGAGCCCCAGCGCGATCGCGCTGTCCCCCGCCCAGTATTCGCCCGTGAACAGCGTGTCGTCCGCTCCCTTCAGCCGGGCGCCGCGGCTTTCCTTGACCAGCGCGATGAAGATCTGGTGGATCTCGCGCTGGATCGCCTTCAGCCTCATGACGTCATCCGGGTTTTCCGGAAGAAACGGGTCGAGCATCGCCTTGTGCTCGCCCGAGGTGTAGAGGCGCCGCTCGATGCCGAGCCGCCTGATCGCCTCCTGAAAACCGAAACTGCCGCCGACCACGCCGATCGAGCCGAGGATCGAGGAGGGATCGCAGATGATCTCGTCACCCGCGCAGGCGATCATGTAACCACCGGAGGCCGCAACGTCCTCGACGAACACGAGCACCGGCAGCTTCTTCTCCGCGGCGAGCTGCTTGATGCGCAAGTAGATCTGGCGCGACTGCACCGGCGAACCGCCGGGCGAGTTGATCACCAGCGCCACGGCCTTGGCGTGCCGATAGGAAAACGCGCGCTCGAGCACCCGCGCGACGCCGGCAAGCGTCAAGCCCGGACGCAGCGGCGTCACCGCACCGATCACACCGGACAGCCGCACCACCGGCACGACCGCCGTGCCGGGACGAAAGCGCGCCGGCAGATATTGCATGAGCTTGTCGGCCAGGCCGGAACTCTCTCGATCGTTCAATTGTTCGGCCATGGCCTTACCTCTGATTAACCATTTCTTATCACGCGAGTGTCATTGAAAGTGCCAGGAACGTGTTTTGCAGAATCCGCGTTGGGAAGCTGCAATAGGCAGCGGAAGGAAACGCCATGAAGATCTATCTGCTGTTGCTGCTGATCGGTGCGCTTTTCACGGCGCTTCGCTTTACGTCGCCGCAAGAGCAGCAGACGGAATCGCTTCCGCAATAAGCCGTCACGGCCTCGCCAGCGGCAACGCCGCCCTCCCCTCCAGAATATCCTTCACCTCTTTCTTCGGCACGTTTGACTCCTCGTTGAGCATGAGGCCCGGCAGCAATTGCGTCGGTGCCCGGCCGCCTTTGACTGCGCGCACCACCACCCGGATGGCAGGCTTTCCCGCTTCGCCATGAACCGGCAGGATCGCGAGGCTGCCGAAGCCGCGTGACAGCGCTGCCACGACGTCGCCAATTCCGTCCGCGCGCCAGATCAGGGTCAGCACGCCGCTCGATCGGAGAATGCGCCGGGCTGCATGCACCCACGCATGCAGCGTCTCCTCCCTCGCCACATGCGCGGTGTGGCGCGCCTGATCCGGCGAGCCGCGATGGCGTGCGGGGTCGTTGAAGGGCGGGTTCATCAATACGGCGTCGGAACTGTCGGGCAGAAGTCCGTTCGCTGCAAACGCCTGCGCGTCGGCGGTGACGTCGAGCACGATGACCTCGGCGGGAATCGCGTTCGCGGCGGCGTTGGCCCGTGCGAGCTGCGCCAGTTCCGGATCGATCTCGACCAGGCTGAGCCTGATCCCCGCGACGCGCCGCGCCAGCGCAAGGCCCGCCGTGCCGACGCCGGCGCCAAGCTCGACCACGCGGTCACCCGCCTTAGCGTCGGTCGCTGCTGCCAGCAGGATGGCGTCGTGCCCGGCGCGGTGGCCTGACCGCTTCTGCATCAAGCGCAACTGCCCGCCGAGAAACGCGTCCTCGGTAATATCCGCGGCCTCAATCATCGCCGCGCAGTTCGTGGCTGAGGCCTGCCTCGGTGAGGAGCGCCCTGGCTTCCTCGGCGTCGTCCTCATGAACCAGGATCCGCCGCGGCAGAATGCCGAGAGACCCCTCGATGATGCTCATGTTCTGGTCCAGCACCAGATGATGGATGTTGGCGCCGTCGAGCAGCGCGCCAATCGCCGACACCAGCACCATATCGTTGGTCCGAACCAGTTCACGCAAAACGGAGGTCTCCTGCCTGAAAGTGGCTAACGCGGCAAATATCAATGGTTCCGCGGCCCTTGCCGCATCCGCCGCCAGTTTCTATTGTATTTCCATCAGAATAGCCCTTCCGGGGCAAATATTGGAGACCGGCGTGGCCGTCATCGTACCTTTCGAAACTCCCGGCGCGTCGATCGAAGAGCTGGTTGCCCTTGTCGCTCCCGACATGGAGCGCGTCAATGCCACGATCCTGTCGCGGACCGGCTCCGACGTGACCATGATCCCTGAAGTGGCCAACCACTTGATCTCCTCGGGCGGCAAGCGCCTGCGCCCGATGCTGACGCTCGCCATGGCCAATCTCGCCGGCTACACCGGTGACGGCCACATCAAGCTAGCTGCCAGCGTCGAGTTCATGCACACCGCGACGCTCCTGCATGACGACGTGGTCGACGAGAGCGAGATGCGCCGCGGCAAGCTGTCGGCGCGCATGCTCTGGGGCAATGAGGCCAGCGTGCTGGTCGGCGACTTCCTGCTCGGCCAAGCCTTCCGCATGATGGTCGAGGTCGGCTCGCTGCGCGCGCTCGACATCCTCTCTGCTGCCGCCGCCACCATCGCCGAGGGCGAGGTGATGCAGCTCGCCGCCGCCAAGAACACCGCCACCACCGAGGACGAATATCTCGCCGTGATCCGCGGCAAGACCGCCGAATTGTTCGCCGCCGCCTGCGAGGTCGGCCCCGTGATCGCGAACCGCCCGAAGGCGGAGCAGACTGCCTGCCGCTCGGTCGGCATGAATCTCGGCATCGCCTTCCAGCTCGTCGACGACGTGCTCGACTATGGCGGCAAGAGCGCCAAGCTCGGCAAGAACACCGGCGATGATTTCCGCGAAGGCAAGATCACGCTGCCCGTCGTGCTCGCCTTCCGCCGCGGCAACGACACCGAGCGCGCCTTCTGGATCCGCGCGCTCGAGCGCGGCGAGATCGGCGATTCCGATCTCGATCACGCCATCGGCCTGATGAACAAGCACCGCGCGCTCGAGGACACGCTGATCCGCGCCCAGCACTACGGCGCCATGGCCGTGGATGCGCTGGCGCTGTTCCCGCCCTCGCCGATGAAGAGCGCGCTGGAGCAGGTCGTGGCGTTCTGCTTGGCAAGGTCGCATTAGGCGACTGACGCTCACGCTTTGCGCGCTCCCTGCACCTGTCATTGCGAGCGTAGCGAAGCAATCCAGAATCCCGCCGCGGAGACAATCTGGATTGCTTCGCTGCGCTCGCAATGGCGGAGTAGCCGCGACGGCACCGCTCGCTCTCGTGTCCCGGACGCGCTGGAGCGTGAAACGCTGCTGCGCAGAGCCGGGACCCATGCGACATCCGCAATCATGATCAATATGGGCCCCGGCTCTGCAGCGCACCGCTAGGGGGCGCTGCGCTGCGTCCGGGGCACGAGAGCGCGCTTCATCTCACCAGCAGAATCCAGCCTCACTCGCTCCACATGGCTCCCCGCGCGGTCACTTGCATTTTGCAAGTTACTGACCTACCTTGCCCGCCATGCAGCCCAAATCCCCTTCGATCCTGGAATGCCCGGTCGGCCGCGCGGTGGAAACGGTCGGCGAATGGTGGAGCATCCTGATTCTGCGCGATGCATTTCAGGGTGCGACGAAGTTCGACGAGTTCTCGCAAGGCCTCGGCATTGCGCCCAACATCCTGTCGCGGCGGCTGGCGCATCTGACCGAAAGCGGCATGTTCGCGCGTCGCCGCTATCAGGAGCGCCCGCCGCGCTACGAATATGTGCTGACGGACAAGGCGCGGGATTTCTTCCCCGTGATCGCTACGCTGCTCGCCTGGGGCAACAAGCATCTGGCTCCGAAAGGCGAATCCATCCTGCTGGCGAACCGGAGCGACGTCCGCCCGCTCGAGCCGATTGTGGTCGATGCCGCCGACAAGCGCCCGATCACGCTCGCCAATGCGGTCGTCGTCGCAGGTCCCCGCGCCAGCCGCGGCATGCGCGCACGGCTTGCTTCGCTCAAGGCCATGAACCCGGCCGTCGCGCCGGCTGGAGACTGACATGCGTCGTATCGTCGTGACGGGAATGGGCGCGGTGTCGCCGCTTGGCTGCGGCGTCGAATTGACGTGGCGGCGGCTGCTGGCCGGGCAAAGCGGGCTGCGCCCGTTGCCGGAATGGGCAGAGGCGCTGCCCGCGCGCATTGCAGGCCTCGTGCCCGACAAGGCCGATGATGCCGAAGGCGGTTTCGATCCGGCGCAGGCTGCCGCGCCCAAGGATCAGCGCAAGATGGACCGCTTCATCCTGTTCGCGCTGCTCGCGACGGCAGAAGCCGTCGCGCAAGCCAAATGGACACCGCAGGATGCTGGCGCGCTCGAGCGCACCGCGACGATCATCGCCTCCGGCGTCGGCGGCTTTCCTGCGATGGCGGAGGCGGTGCGCATCACCGCGCAGCGCGGCGCGCGCCGGCTGTCGCCGTTCACGATCCCCTCGTTCCTCGCCAATCTCGCCGCCGGCCACATCTCGATCAAATACGGCTACAAGGGCGCGCTGGGCACGCCCGTCACGGCCTGCGCCGCCGGCGTGCAGGCGATCGGCGATGCCGCGCGCATGATCCGGTCAGGCGAAGCGGACGTTGCGATCTGCGGCGGCGCGGAGGCCTGCATCGACATCGTCAGCCTCGGCGGCTTTGCGGCCGCTCGCGCGCTGTCGAGCGGCTTCAACGACGAGCCTGCGCGCGCCTCGCGTCCGTTCGATCGCAACCGCGACGGTTTCGTAATGGGCGAAGGCGCCGGCATCCTGGTAATCGAGGCGCTGGAGCATGCGCAGGCGCGCGGCGCGACGCCGATCGCCGAGATCGTCGGCTACGGCACGACCGCGGACGCCTATCACATGACCTCGGGGCCGCCCGATGGCGATGGTGCCCGCCGCGCCATGGAGATCGCGCTTCGGCAGGCCAAGCTTGCGCCCGCGGATGTGCAGCACCTGAACGCGCACGCGACCTCGACACCGGCCGGCGACGAAAGCGAGCTCGCCGCCATCGGCGCGCTGTTCGGCCGCAACCGCGGCATTGCCGTGAGCGCGACCAAATCGGCCACGGGTCACCTGCTCGGCGCCGCCGGCGGGCTGGAAGCGGTCTTCACCGTGCTCGCGTTGCGCGACCAGATCGCGCCGCCCACGCTCAATCTCGAAAACCCCGATGCGGGCGCCGAAGGCATCGATATCGTCGCAGGCAGCGCGCGGCCAATGCCGATGCAGCATGCCATCTCCAACGGGTTCGGCTTCGGCGGGGTCAATGCCAGCGTGATCCTGCGCCGGCTGGGCTAAGCAAGAGGTCTTGCAATCGCCGCCGGCTCCGCTACGAAAACGGCATGATCGAAACGAATTTCTGGCTGTTCCTGGCCGCAGCTCTCCTCATTGCCGCCGTTCCCGGCCCTGGCATTTTTTACGTCGCGGCGCGAACCTTGTCGGAGGGGCGTGGCAGCGGCTTCGCCTCGACCGCGGGCACGGCGCTGGGCGGACTGGTTCATGTGGTCGCGGGCAGCCTCGGCATCTCCGCCATCATCTTGGCCAGCGCGGAGCTGTTTGCCGCCGTGAAGTTTGTCGGCGCGCTCTATCTGGTCTGGCTCGGCATCAAGACGTTTCGCAGCGCCGGCAACAACCTGTCGCTCGGGAGCGAGCCGATCGGCGACCAGCGCGCGTTTCGCGACGGCGTGCTGGTCGAAGCGCTCAATCCGAAGACCGCGGCATTCTTCCTCGCCTTCATTCCACAGTTTCTCGATCCGTCGGACTCGAACCCGACGCTGCAATTCATCCTGCTGGGTGCGATCTCCGTGGCCCTGAACACGCTCGCCGATGTCGTGGTGGTGCTGATGGCCTCCGCGACGCGCGCGCAGCTGACCGGACGGCCGCTTCTGATGCGTCGCCTCACGCAGGGCTCCGGCGTCTTCATCGCGGGCCTCGGCCTCTCGCTCGCCCTGGCGCGGCGGCCGGCCAATGGCTAGCGCCCCGCAAAGCCGCTTCTATGAATCGCACGGCCTGCGGCTGCACTACGCCGACTGGGGCAACGAGGGTGCACCGGTCGCCATCCTGGTGCACGGCGGCCGCGATCATTGCCGCAGCTGGGATCACATCGCGCGCTCGCTGCAACCGCATTTTCGCGTCGTCGCGCCCGACCTGCGTGGTCACGGCGATTCCGACTGGACGAGAGGCGGCAGCTACGCGCTGACAGAATACGTGTACGATCTCGCGCAGCTGGTTCGCAGCATCGCAGCGCCTCAGGTCACCCTGATCGGCCATTCGATGGGCGGCATGGTGAGCCTGATCTTTTCGGGCGCATTCCCGGAACAGGTCACGAGGCTCGTCGTCCTCGACGGCGTGACCATGTTGCCGGACACACCGAAGCCGCCGGCGCATGAGCGCATCGGCAGATGGGTTGGCCAGCTCGACAAGCTCCACGACCGCACCCCGCGCCGCTATCCGAGCCTCGAGGACGCGGCCGCGCAGATGGTGCTTCACAACAAGCGCCTGTCACGGGACCTCGCGCTGCATCTCGCCAGGCATGGCGCGCGGCAGAACGAGGACGGCAGCTACAGCTGGAAATTCGATCCCTATCAGCGCGCCTCCGCGCCACATCGGCTCTGGCCCGACGATCACATCGAGCTGTGGTCGCGGATCACGTGCCCGACGCTGCTGCTCAATGCCGGCGAAAGCTTTCTAGCGGGCGCTCGCTCCGCCGGCCTGGAGCGATACTTCCAGAACGCGCGCGTTAAGACTATTGCCGGGGCGGGACACTGGCTGCAGCACGACAAGCCGCAGGAGGTGTTGGGTGAGATCCGGCGGTTTCTCGAGCTCAACGAGGACGAAGGCTAGCTCAACGTGCCCGCATGCACCCACCAGGCGGGGTGATCGCGCCGGATCGTTTCGGCCGCGGCATGTGCCTCCTCAGATGCGCCGTAGATCGCAAAGCACGTCGCGCCCGAGCCGGACATGCGGGCGAGCTTGACGCCGGCGGAATCGCGCAAGGCGTCCAGCACCTCGCCGATCACAGGCTCGATCCGCAGCGCGGGTGCTTCGAGATCGTTGGCGACCGTGTCGAGAACCTCGACCCAATCGGAAATCGAGCCGCCTTCGCCGGGCCAGGCCGGTGCGCGGATGACGTCGGTGACGCCGACCAGGAGCTCGCCGTTGCGCAGGCCCAGCGCCTGGAACACGTCCTTGGTGGCGACAGGCACACGCGGATTGACCATGACGCAAGGCATGCTCGGCAGCGCGAGCGGCAGCAGCTGCTCGCCGACGCCGGTCATGTCGCAGGCGCGCGAGAGGAGGCACACCGGCACGTCGGCGCCGGTTGCGAGCGCGACCTTCTGAATGCGGGGATCATCGAGCGACAGATCGTTGAGACGCGCCAGGAGCCGCAGCGCGGCCGCGGCATCCGCCGAGCCGCCGCCGATGCCGGCTGCAACAGGGAGCACCTTGTCGAGCGCGAAGGCGCCCAGCTGCAGGCCAGGGATCGCCTCGGCAAGGAGCTTGGCGGCCTTGAGCACGAGATTGTCGGCTGTGTGGCCGCAGGCGGCAGCCAGCGGCCCAGTCGTGGTGAGCTTCAGCTCCCCGCCCGGCTCCAAGGTGAGCCGGTCGGCGCAGTCGGCAAACGCGACCACGCTTTCGAGATCATGATAACCATCGGCACGACGGCCGACGACGCGAAGGCTCAAATTGACCTTCGCCCGTCCCTCTTCAATCAACGCCGACATTGGCGATCAGCCCCCAAGACTCACTTGTTTGCGCATGATCTGATCGGAAAACCGCTCCACACTTTTCCGGATCATGCGCCTAGCTTAGCCGCCCCTGCCGTCGTCCTTCTTCTTTTCGGCCTGCGCCGCAGAAGAGTTCGAATTGTCGTCGGGAAGGCCGTTGGCGATCTTGGCCTCGATCTTCGGCAGCTCTTCCGGCTCGGGCTTGAGATCGCGCGCATGCGACCACTGGAATTTTGCCTCCAGCGTGCGGCCGACGCGCCAATAGGCGTCGCCGAGGTGGTCGTTGATGGTCGGATCCTCGGGCTTGAGATCGATCGCGCGTTCGAGGTTCTTCACTGCCTCCTCGAAATTGCCGATGCGGTAATAGGCCCAGCCGAGGGAATCGACGATGTAGCCGTCGTCGGGACGCTGCTCGACGGCCCGCTTGATCATCTTCATGCCTTCGTCGAGATTCACGCCCTGGTCGATCCAGGAATAGCCGAGATAGTTGAGGACGTGCGGCTGATCGGGCTGCAGCTCCAGCGCCTTCTTCATGTCGGCCTCGGCCTTGGCCCATTGCTTGGAGCGCTCCTGGCAGATGCCGCGATAATAGTACCAGACGCTGTTGGCCTTGTCGTTGCCGGGCGGCAGCACCTCGATGCCTCGTGAATAGGTCGCGCCGCAATCGCCGAACCGCTTGCGGCCGCGCTCGATGTTGCCGAGCGCCATGATGGCTTCGAGGTCCTTGGGATCCTCCGAGGTGACGCCCTTGAGGATCTTAATCGCCTCGTCGGTGCGGTCGGCGGAATCGAGATCGATGGCGAGCTGAATCTGCGCGTTGCGCTTGAGCGGCGAGTTGGCGGGGACGCGCTCGTAGACCTTGATCGCCATCTTCGGCCGCTTGACTGATTCGTAGAGATCGGCGAGCGACAGCAGTGCCAGCGGATGCGTCGGCTGCAGGTAGAGCGAGAGCTGGAGATAGACCAGCGCCAGATCCTCGCCACCGCGGCGGGTCAGCGTCGCGCCGATGCCGTAGAGCGCTTCGGCGGCGCCGGCCTGCGCGGAATCGACCAACGGCGGCATCTTCTTGCCGGCCTTGGTCTCGCGCAGGCCTTCCTGGATCAGCGGATGGCGTGCGAGCTTCTTGTCGAAGGCCTGATAGACATTGGTGGCCGCGGCGGAATCCTTGTTGCGCGACAGCCAGCGCGCATAGGCCTCGGTCACGCGCAGCATGGAATCGTCGAGCTTGTAGGCGCGCTCGAAGCGCGTGCCGGCGTCCTTCTCCTTGCCGGAGAGCTCCAGGATCATGCCGGTGTGGAGATCCTTGAACAGCGGATACCATTCCGGACCTGTCAGCTTGTCGATGGTGGCGACACCACCCTTGGCATCGCCCGCACCATAGGCGGCCCAGCCCGACAGCAGCGTGGCGACGAGATCGGTGATCGGACCACGGATCGACTGGTTGATGTTGGTCTGCGCCGCGACGTACTTCTTCAGCTTGAGATCGTGCACGCCGACGACGAGACGGGCGACGCGGTTGGTCTTGTCGATGGTGAGGATGCGCTCGGCGAGCTTGACCGCCTCCTCGATGTCGCCGTCGGCGACCGACGAGATGAAGGCACGGTCGAGCAGCTCGTTGTTCTTGGGATCGGTGCGGAGCGCCGAACGGTAGAATGCGGCGGCCGAGGTCGCGTCGCGCTCAACGCTAGCATGGCGGGCGGCGAGATAGCTGCCGGCGCCGGTGAGCGACTTCAGATCGTTTCGCGTCGGAAATTGCGCCGCCGTGTTTTCCGGATGATCCGGCGTCTGCGCCAGGACCGCGCCGGGGACCGTCGCGATCGCGGTGCCCATGAGGGCGATGGCGGCAGCAGTCCAGCGGTTGAAACGATTTGAAAACATCAGGGCTCGCCTTGAGTTGGGTGGTGCCTGGGTTTGCAGCAGAAGACCGTATCGCAAGCGAACGCGGCCGGTGACATCCGGGCCCGGAACCGTCAGGCCGACAATGCCGCTTTTGGCGCTTCGCCGCAAGGATTCGGACCCGGGAAGATCCCCTCCGCACGCCCAAACCGGCCCATTGAAACCGCGCCAGCGCCCCAAGACGCCGCCACTATGGCCTTATCGTGGCCGCGGCGGGTCGCCGCAGCCCCGTCCTCACGGGAACGTGCGCCTGGTCACCTGCGATGTCCTCACATCGCCTCGTAGTTCGGGCCGCCGCCGCCCTCCGGGGGAACCCAGGTGATGTTGCCGTTGGGATCCTTCACGTCACAGGTCTTGCAGTGAACGCAGTTCTGGGCGTTGATCTGGAAGCGCGGGCCGGAGCCCTCCTCGATCCATTCATAGACGCCAGCCGGGCAATAGCGGTTCGAGGGGCCGGCATAGACGTCGTGCTCGGACGTCTTCTGGAGGTTCATGTCCGTGACCTTCAGATGGATCGGCTGGTCCTCCTCGTGATTGGTGTTGGACAAAAACACCGAGGACAGCTTGTCGAACGTGATCTTGCCGTCGGGCTTCGGGTAGTTCCTGGGCGCGTGGCTCTTGGCCGAATCGAGCGTGGCGCGGTCGGGCTTGACGTGCGACTGCGTGCCAAACAGTGAGGCGCCGAACAGCGTATTGCACCACATGTCGAAGCCGCCCAGCGCGACGCCGAGCACGGTGCCGAACTTCGACCACAATGGCTTGACGTTGCGGACCAGGAACAGGTCCTTGCCGACCGATGAGGAACGCCAGGCGTTCTCGTATTCGACGAGCTCGTCATTGGCGCGGTCGGCGGCGAGCGCGGCCGCAACATGTTCGGCAGCCAGCATGCCGGTGCCCATCGCATTGTGCACGCCCTTGATGCGCGGCACGTTGACGAAGCCGGCCGCGCAGCCGATCAGCGCGCCGCCGGGGAAGCTCAGCTTCGGCACCGACTGATAGCCGCCCTCGGTGATCGCGCGCGCGCCGTAGGCGAGCCGCTTGGCGCCTTCGAAGGTGCCGCGGATCGAGGGATGGGTCTTGAAGCGCTGGAATTCGTCGAATGGGGACAGATAGGGATCGTCGTAGTTCAGATGCACGACGAAGCCGACGGCGACGAGATTGTCGTCGTAGTGATAAAGGAACGAGCCGCCACCGGTCTTGAGGTCAAGCGGCCAGCCGAATGAATGCTGGATCAAGCCCTTCTGGTGCTTGGCGGGATCGATCTGCCAGACCTCCTTGAGGCCGATGCCGAACTTCGGCGGCTCGCTCTTGGCGTCGAGCGCGAACTTGTTGATGAGCTGCTTGGTCAGGCTGCCGCGGGCGCCTTCGGCGAACAGCGTGTACTTGCCGAGCAATTCCATGCCGCGGGTGAAGGAATCCTTTGGCTTGCCGTCACGGCCGATGCCCATGTCGCCGGTGGCGATGCCCTTGACCTTGCCCTCCTCGTCATAGAGCACCTCGGCCGCCGCAAAGCCCGGATAGATCTCGACGCCAAGCGCCTCGGCCTTGCGCGCCAGCCAGCGGCAGACATTGCCGAGCGAGCCGATGTAGCAGTGATGATTGTGCATCAGCGGCGGCATGATGAAGCCCGGCAGCTTGATCGCGCCGCCGCCGGTCATCCAGTAGAAGCGGTCGTCCTTGACCTGCGTCTTCAGCGGGCAATCGGCATCCTCGCGCCAGTCCGGGATCAGCTTGTCGAGGCCCGCGGGATCGATCACGGCGCCCGAGAGGATGTGCGCACCAACCTCGGAGCCCTTCTCCACCACGACGACGTTGAGCTCGGCGTTGAGCTGCTTGAGCCGGATCGCGGCCGACAGACCCGACGGGCCGGCGCCGACGATGACGACGTCGAATTCCATGGATTCGCGCGGGGGAAGTTCTTCGGTGCTCATCTGATCTCAGCCCTTGAGACGGTCCTTGGTCGTTTGCGCCCTCTTGTTTCCGATTTTTCCGGGTAGGACAACCTCGGAATCGCGTTCCGCCGGGATGCAAGGCCGTCCAAGCAGGACCTCCCCGGTTCTGGTACGCCAGAACCGGGAAGGTCCTGATCATTTTTTGACGCGTTTTCTTCACGCGAACCGGTGTCCACTTCGCTTGAAAACGCTATGCTATAAAAGTCAGACTTTCCCATGATCCCCGAACCCGCACCCACCGTCCGAGAGCTGCTCGCCTTCTATCTGGAGGCCGGTGTCGACTGCACGCTCGCGGAGGAACCGATAGACCGCCTGGCGGAAATCGATGCGCCGCCACCCAGCCCGCGCGCGGCCCCGCCAGCCGAAGCGCCGCGGCCGGTCGCAGCGCCCGCGGTCATGCGCGGCGAAGCCGCGCCTGCACCGGACGTCGCCATCGCCTCGGCACGCGAGGCCGCGCGCACCGCGCCGACCCTGGAGGCGCTGCGCGAGCTGATGCAGAATTTCGAGGGCTGCGCGTTGAAGCACACCGCGACGCGGCTGGTGTTTGCCGACGGCAACCCGCAGGCGCGCATCATGTTCGTCGGCGAGGCGCCGGGCCGCGACGAGGACATCGAGGGACTGCCTTTCGTCGGGCGCAGCGGCAAGCTGCTCGATCTGATGTTAGGGGCCATCGGCCTCAACCGTACCACCGCCTACATCGCCAACGTCATTCCCTGGCGGCCGCCCGGCAACCGCACGCCGACGCCGCAGGAGACGCAAATCTGCCTGCCCTTCATCCAGCGCCAGATCGAATTGGTGAACCCCGACGTGCTGGTGACGCTTGGCAATCCTTCGACACAGACGCTGCTGTCGACGCGCGAAGGCATCATGCGCACGCGCGGGCGCTGGTTCGACTACGACACCGGCCAGCGGGTGATCCGCGCGCTGCCGACGTTTCACCCGGCCTACCTCTTGCGCTCGCCGGCTTACAAGCGGCTGGCCTGGCAGGATCTGCGGGCGATCGCGAAGGTGCTGACGCAAGGCGCGGTGTAACCACACCCACGCCGTCATTCCGGGGATCGCGAAGCGAGAGCCCGGAATCCATCGAGCGGCAGAGTTGGTGGATGAATGGATTCCGGGCTCGCGGCTTCGCCCCGCCCCGGAATGACACCGACCTACGTCCCCTTCGGCCGCACGATGGCCCAGCCGATGCGCAGGAGCTGCTGGCGGCCGGTCACCAGCCATTCGAAGGCGCGCGGCACTTCCGGCACGATGCCGGGGAAGCGCTGGAGGATCTCCGGCGGCGGGGTGCCGGCGGTATCGGAGGCGCGCCAGACCACGACGCCGCCGGTCTCGCCGAACTTGGTCTGGCTCATCCACGGCGTCCGCGCGGGGGCGGCGTCGATGAACAGATGTGGCCGGCCGGAATGGAGCGCGATCAGGCTGGCGAGCTGGGTCTCGCCGGCGACGGCGCGCAGGCGATGGTTGGTGCGGCGGGCGAAGCTCTCGTCGAAGAAGTCCGAGATCGCGCGCGCCGGCATCGAGGTCGCAATTTCGCTGGTGCCCGTCCAGGGCAGGAACAGGACGGCGAGCACCACGCCGGCGGCGGGCGCGGCAACGGCGGCGGCCCAGACCATGCGGAGCATGCGCGCGCGGCGCATCGCAATGAGATCGCCGGCCGCGACGACCACGGCAAGCCCCGACATGATCAGCACGACGCCGGGGCCGCCGACGACGGAATCGAGCCCCAGCAGGCCGGAGATCAGCACTGCGCCGAGCGGCAGAGCGAACGCGAAGAAATAGACGAAGTTGCGCGCGAGCGGCTCGACCGGCGGGCGGTAGATGATCGGTGGCTCCTCGCCCTTGCCGGCGAACATTCCGGTGTTGAGAAAGGTCAGCGCCGGGATCGCAGCCGCCCCCAGCACGAGGCCACCGAGCAGCCAGGCCGCATGCAGCGCGCGGGCGTTGAGCTCGGCGACTGGCGGCAAGTCCGGCAGCGTCAGCGTCTCGGCCCGCATCAGAAAGACCGCATAGGGCAGCGCCAGCACGGCGACGACGATCAGCGCGAACAGCGGATCGAGCCCGCGCAGCGTCCGGCGGCCGCCGGCGGTCGTAACCGCGAAGACGACGATCAGCAGCAGCAGGAAGACCGCGGCGGGCGTCGTCAGCAGCAGGAGGCCGGCTTCGATCGACCAGGCGAACCAGGCATTGCCGCGGCGCTGGCCGATGATCTGCCAGGAGTGCAGCAGCAAGAGCGCCCAGAGCGGCCGCGCCAGGATCAGCGGGCCGAAGTCCAGCGCCGAGGAGGAGAAGGCCAACACCGTCATGGTCAGGAGCACGGCGAGCACCGCCTGCTGCGAGCCGACCACGGCACGGGAAAGATGATAGAGCGCGATGAAGGTCGCGATCTCGCAGAGCTGGGCGAGCACATAGACGCCGAGCATGTGGCCGCCGGCGGCGCGATAGGCGATGTCGGCGAGCCAGATGGCAAGCGGCGGGCCGAGATCGGTGCCGACCTGGTATTCCCTGCCGAAGGCCAGAAGGATCGCGAGATTGCCGGGCGGGCTGCGGTAGAACACCAGCGCCACGAACAGCCACATCGCGGCCTGCAGCAGCACCGCAATCCAAACGATCAGCCGCGGCCGGGCGCGAATGAGCTCGATGACCAGGGAGGTAAACCGCATGCAACGTCCGAAGGTGCAGCCAACCCGTCCAGCCGGCCCCATTTGCTCACGTCTGTTTTGATAAAGGGCGTCACGGGTTGTGGCAACCGCCGCAGTTCGTCATGCCCGGGCTTGTCCCGCCTGCGCGGCCGAAGCCGCTTCGGCGCGGCGAAGGCCCGCGCATCCACGTTCTTCGTGCCGCTGGTAAGACGTGGATGGCCGGGTCAAGCCCGGCCATGACGGATGGGAAAACTGTAGGAGGATCGCTAGAGATTTACGGAAGCGTCGATCTCGACGCTCGCCTCCACCTGCACCTCGATCTCGGTCACCGAGAACAGGTCCTGCACCGGCTCGACGGTCCAGGGCATGTGCTTGGCGCGGGCGGCGGCGACGGGGGCGAAGAAGCTGCGGTGGTGGATGGAGGGGCCGAGACGATCGAGCGCGTCGAGATGCTCGGGGACGGCGTAGCCCTTGTGCTGCTCGAAGCCGTAGCCCGGGCAGTCCTGCGCCAGCGCGCACATCAGCCGGTCCCGGGTGACCTTGGCGACGATGGAGGCCGCGGCGATCGACAGCACGATACCGTCGCCGCCGATCACGGCCTCGCAGTCGCATGCGGTGTCGAGCCGGTCGCGGCCGTCGACGAAGACGTGCCTGGGCGCCTCGGGCAGGGCCACCACGGCGCGCTTCAGCGCCCACAGCGAGGCGCGCAGGATATTGTCGCGGTCGATTCGCGCCGGCGAGGCGACGGCGACCGAGACCTGCGCGGTGGCGCAGATCTTGTCGAACAGCTTTTCGCGCTCCTCGGCGGTCAGGCGCTTGGAATCGTCGATGCCGCGGGGAATCCGGTCGGGATCGAGAATCACGGCCGCCGCCACTACAGGGCCGGCTAGCGGGCCGCGGCCCGCCTCGTCGCAGCCCGCGACCGGCCAGACGCCGCGCTTGATCAGCGCGCGCTCGCGGCGGAAGTTGGGGGCAGCAACGGCAATGATGCCTTTCCTACCGGCAGGAACCTTCGCAACATCGGCCGCAGATATCTTTGCCGCCTTGGCGGGCACAGCCTTCGGCGCAGCCTTGTTCTTCGGCGCGGCTTTGGCTGGGGTCTTAGCGGAGGGGTCCCGAATCATGGCCGGGATCGTGCGCCAGGGGGCTTCGCCAGCGCAACCGGGAACCCAGGATATTCCCGTTATTCAGGCCGCCCACCCTACTCCGCCAGATGCACCCGCCGGTCCTCGCCCAGCTCGATGCCGGGTGCGACCACGACTTCCCAGACATGTGCATCGGGATCGGCAAAATAGCCGCAATAGCCGCCGTAATCGGTCGCGTGCGCCGCCTTCAGCAAGGTGGCCCCCTTCTCGACGGCGAAGGCCAGCACCTCGTCGACCTCCTCGCGGGTCACGCAATTCCAGGCAAGCGTCATGCCGCGAAAGGTCGTGGGCCTCGGCTGGTCCTCCAAGGACGCGTCCGCCGCGAGGCGATCCCAGTGATAAAGCGCGAGCACCGGGCCGCCGGTGTCGTAGAACGCAACCGCCTCGCCGGTCCCCTTCAGCCGGCGCGAGAAACCGAGCGCGTCGTAGAAGGCGATGCTGGCGCGGATGTCGTTCACACCGAGCGTGATGACGGTCAGCCGCGGCACCGGCACGGTGAGTTCCTTGAGCATGCGACACCTCTTGCACGTGTCCGCTCAAAACAGGCTGAGCTGATCACCGTTCCGCTTCGGCCGCGCAAAGTGATCAATGGTCAGCTTGGAGCGCCGCTTGTTGAGGCCGAGCCTCTCGCAGGCGATCTCGAAGCGGCGGCCGATGGTCCAGGCCATCGGTCCGGTGCCCTTCATCCGCTCGCCCCATTTGGCGTCGTAGTCGCGCCCGCCGCGCATGTCTCGGATCAGGGTGAAGACGTGGCGATAGCGGTCCGGATAGTTCGCCATCAGCCATTCGCGGAAGAGATCGCGCACCTCCAGCGGCAGCCGCAGCAGCACATAGGCGGCTTCCTTGACGCCCGCATGGGCGGCGGCGTCGAGGATGCGCTCGATCTCGGAATCGTTCAGCGCGGGGATCACGGGCGCGACCATCACCGTGGTGGGAATGCCGGCCTCCGAGAGCTGCTTCAGCGCCTCCAGCCGCTTCGGCGGTGTCGAGGCGCGCGGCTCCATGGTGCGCGCCAGCTTCGGATCGAGCGAGGTGACCGAGATCGCGACCTTGGCGAGGTTGCGCTTGGCCATCCGCTGGAGAATGTCGATGTCGCGCAGCACCAGCGCCGACTTGGTGACGATGCCGACGGGATGCCCTGCTCGCTCCAGCACTTCCAAAATGCCGCGCATGATTTTGCGCTCGCGCTCGATCGGCTGGTAGGGATCGGTGTTGGTGCCGATCGCGATCATCCGCGGCTCGTAGCCGGGAGCCGCAAGCTCCTTCTCGAGCAGCGAAGGCGCCTCGGGCTTCACGAACAGTTTCGACTCGAAGTCGAGCCCCGGCGACAGGCCGAGATAGGCGTGGGTCGGCCGCGCGAAGCAATAGACGCAGCCGTGCTCGCAGCCGCGATAGGGATTGATCGAGCGGTCGAAACCGATGTCGGGGGAATCGTTGCGTGTGATCACCTTGCGCGAGGTGTCGATAGCGACGCTCGTCTTGAACGGCGGCAGCTCGTCCAGGCTCTGCCAGCCGTCGTCGAAAGCGACGCGCGCCTCGGCCTCGTAACGGCCGCTGGCGTTGGACTGCGCGCCCCGCCCTCGCCGTCGCGCGCGGTCGATGGCGACGCCAAGCTCGGGGAAATCTGAAGGCGCACCCGCCGGCTCGGAGGGCGCCGTAACCGGCGGGTGCTTGAGAGCATGAGAGGATGCTGGACTCATGCAGCCAAGATAGCACGACATAGGAACAAATCAAGAACACAAACCAAAAACGTGAAAACAACCCCATGCACAGTAGAGCTGCCCAAACTTCGCGCGCCTGCCTTTGACCTCACGCAACACGGCCGTCACGACCATCCCGTTTCATGCCCGACGGATCGATCGCCCCGGAACCGGGTTGGTGACGATCGCGAAGTGAAGGTCGGCAGGAACATGACAATCCAACAAAAAACGGCCGAAGCGAGCAGCGAACTCGATCTGCTCGATCGCTATTGGCGCGCCGCCAACTACCTCTCGGTCGGGCAGATTTACCTGCTCGACAATCCGCTGCTGCGCGAGCAGCTGCGGCCCGAGCACATCAAGCCGCGTCTGCTCGGACATTGGGGCACGACGCCGGGCCTCAACTTCATCTATGCCCACCTCAACCGCGTCATCCGCGCGCTCGATGTCAGCGTGATCTATGTCTGCGGTCCCGGCCATGGCGGTCCGGGCATGGTCGCCAACACCTATCTCGAAGGCAGCTACAGCGAGATCTATCCCGATATTGCGCGCGACGTGGACGGATTGCGCAAGCTGTTTCGGCAGTTCTCCTTCCCCGGCGGCATCCCGAGCCACGCGGCGCCGGAAACGCCGGGCTCGATTCACGAAGGCGGCGAGCTCGGCTATGCGCTGGTGCACGCCTATGGCGCCGCATTCGACAACCCGGATTTGATCGTCGCCTGCGTGGTCGGCGACGGCGAGGCCGAGACCGGCCCGCTCGCTGCGTCCTGGCACTCCAACAAGTTCCTGAACCCTGCCCATGACGGGGCGGTGCTGCCGATCCTGCATCTCAACGGCTACAAGATCGCCAACCCGACCGTGCTTGGGCGGATGCAGGACGCGGAGATCCGCGACCTTTTCCGCGGGTTCGGCCACGAGCCGCTGTTCGTCACGGGCGACGATCCCAAATTGATGCACCAGGCCATGGCCGATGCGCTCGACGTTGCATTCGCCAGCATCCGCTCGATCCAGCAACATGCCCGCGACGGCCGCACAACCGTCGAGCGGCCGCGCTGGCCGATGATCGTGCTGCGCAGCCCCAAGGGCTGGACCGGCCCGAAGGAGGTCGACGGCAAGAAGGTCGAGGGCTTTTGGCGCGCCCATCAGGTTCCTGTTGCCGGCTGCCGTGAAAACCTGGCGCATCTGAAGATTCTCGAAGACTGGCTGCGCAGCTATGAACCCGAGAAGCTGTTCGACGAAAGCGGCGCGCTCGTCCCCGAGCTTCAGGCCCTGGCGCCTGACGGCAACAGGCGCATGGGCGCCAACCCGCACGCCAATGGCGGCCTCCTCAAGAAAGAATTGAAGCTGCCGGACTTCCGCAGCTTCGCGGTGGACGTGCCGCAGCCTGGCGAAGTCGTTGCGGAAGCGACGCGCGAGCTCGGCAAATTCCTGCGCGATGTCATTCGCCTCAATGCGGAAACGCGCAACTTCCGCATCATGGGCCCGGACGAGACGGCATCGAACCGACTCGACGCCGTGTTCGAAGCCACCGAACGCGTCTGGATGGAGCCCACCGAGCCTTACGACGTGCACCTCGCCCAGGACGGCCGCGTCATGGAGGTGCTGAGCGAGCATCTCTGCCAGGGCTGGCTGGAGGGCTATCTGCTCACGGGACGGCACGGCTTCTTCTCCTGCTACGAGGCCTTCATCCACATCGTGGATTCCATGTTCAACCAGCACGCCAAATGGCTGAAGGTGACGCGGGAGCTGCCGTGGCGGCGTCCGATCGCCTCGCTCAATTATCTGCTGACCTCGCATGTCTGGCGCCAGGACCATAACGGCTTCAGCCATCAGGACCCCGGTTTCGTCGATCTCGTCGCCAACAAGAAGGCCGATATCGTCCGCATCTACTTCCCGCCGGATGCCAACACGCTGCTCTGGATCGCCGACCACTGCCTGCGCACCTATAACCGCATCAACGTGATCGTCGCCGGCAAGCAGCCGGCGCCGCAATGGCTGTCGATGCAGGACGCTGCGACGCATTGCGATGCCGGCATCGGCATCTGGACCTGGGCGGGAACGGAGGACGGAAAGGGCGAGCCCGACGTCGTCATGGCCTGCGCCGGAGACGTGCCGACGCTGGAGACGCTCGCCGCCGTCGACCTCCTGCGCAAGGCGCTGCCGGACTTGAAGATCCGCGTCGTCAACGTCGTCGACCTCATGACGCTGCAGCCGAGGGAGCAGCATCCGCACGGCCTGTCCGACCGCGACTTCGACAGCCTGTTCACGCGCGACAAGCCCGTCATCTTTGCCTATCACGGCTATCCCTATCTCATTCACCGGCTGACCTATAACCGCACCAACCATGCCGGCATGCATGTGCGCGGCTTTGCCGAGGAGGGCACCACGACGACGCCCTTCGACATGGTCGTGCTCAACGAACTCGACCGCTACCACCTCGCGATCGAGGCGATCGAACGCGTGCCGGGACTGGCGACCAAGGCTGCGCAGGTGAAGCAGCAATTCCGCGACAGACTGATCGAACACTCCCGTTATGTCCGCGAGCACGGTGAAGACATGCCTGAGATTCGTGACTGGGTCTGGCAAAACAGCGCCGGCGGCAACACGCCGGCCGAGGCCGGCGATTAGCGATGTCGGAGACGGTCCTCGTCCTCAACGCGGGATCGTCGAGCATCAAGTTCGGCCTGTTCGATGTCGCGGCGGCCGAGCCCGCCCTGCTCTGCAAGGGCCTGCTGGACGAGCACGAGGACAAACCCCGGCTGGTGGTGAAGGGCCCTACAGGCGAAGACCTGTTCGAGACAAGCAAGCAGGCGCCGGAGGCAGCCGGCGGCCATCTGTTCGCGGACGTGCTCGCCTTCATCGAGGGCCGGTTCGGTGGACGCAGCCTGCGGGCCGTCGGCCATCGCATCGTCCACGGCGGTCCGGATTATTCAGGCCCGGTGGTCCTGACGGACGACATCATTGCGAAACTGGAGGCCTTGACGCCGCTGGCGCCGCTGCACCAGCCGCGCTGCCTCGCGCCGGTGCGAAACCTCGCGGCGATCCGGCCCGAGTTGACGCAGATCGCGTGTTTCGACACCGCCTTCCACCACGGCCTGGCGCCGCCGGCGAGCCGCTTCGCCATTCCCCGGCGATTCGAGGCGCGTGGGATCAGGCGCTACGGCTTTCACGGCCTCTCGTTCGAATATGTCGCGGGACGCCTGCCCGAGATCGCGCCGGAGCTCGCCGCCAAGCGCACAATCATCGCACATCTCGGCAATGGCGCCAGCCTCTGCGCCTTGCGCGATGGCCGCAGCATCGACACCACGATGGGGCTGACACCGCTCGACGGCCTCGTGATGGGCACGCGTTGCGGTGCGATCGATCCGGGCGTGCTACTCTATCTGCAACAGCACGAGAACATGTCGGTCGAGGATGTCCAGCACCTGCTCTATCACGAGTCAGGCCTCTTCGGCGTCTCCGGCTTGTCTGCGGACATGCGCACGCTGCTGGCGAGCCGCGAGGCTGCGGCGCGTGAAGCCGTGGATCTCTTCACCTTCCGTGCGGCGCAGCAGGTCGCGATGATGGCGGCCACGCTCGGCGGTCTGGACTGCCTGATCTTCACCGGCGGCATCGGCGAACATGCCAAGGACATCCGCGGCGCGATCTGCGAGCGTCTCGCCTGGATGGGCGTGCGCATCGACGCCGCAAGCAACGATGCCGCGCGCGAGCGCATCAACGGCAGCAGCAGCATGGTCGAGGTCTTCGTCATTCCCACCAACGAAGAGATGATGATCGCGCGCCATTGCGCTGCTCTGATCTAGGGGTTATCCCGTTGGGGAAACACCCTCTCCGCAAGCGGGAGAGGGAGCACGCTTACGTTGTAGCAATCAAACCTGATCTCATCATGCTTAGTGACCGCGGCCGGTCAGGAGCTGAAAAGTCCCCATCGCGACCTCGATCAGGATCAGCACCACGACGGCGATCTCCAGGCGGAGCGAGCGCTGGGTGTCGATGATATCGGTCAGCGCGTTGGCGGTCTCCGACACCGCGGCAAGCTTGCGCTCGAGCGTGTCGAGGCGCTCCTTCAGTTCGTATTCGTCCTCCAGGCGCGAATAGAGCCGGTCCAGCTCGGGCTTCTCCCAGAGCACGTCGGGCTTCTCGGCGACGGCGACGCGGCCGGCGACCCGCTGCTGCACCAGCAGCGCGTTGCCGATCAATTGCAGGATGCCCTTGCGCCGTTGCGGCGTGCGACCGCGCTCGGCGAGCTCCCGTGCAAACGGCTCGATCACGTCGAACACCGCGGCGACGCGCCGCTCGTCGCGCGCCAGCGACGTGCTCTTGGCGAGCGCATCGGCGACCAGCAGCAGCCGGTCGTCGGAGAATTTGGCGAGGCAGATCGGCCCGCCCGGCTGGATCGTCTCGGCGGCTTCCTCGTTGCAGAGCTGCGCCTGCGCGATCTCCTCCTCGTGCGGGCTGAACTCTCCGGTCACGCGTGACTTCAGGTTGTCGACGAGGACCTTCTCCTCCGACGGCAACAGCCCGATCAGCACGACGACCCCGTAGCGAAAGATCACGGCAAGGCCGGCATGAACGCGGAAGGCGGCCGGCGTCGAGGACACCAGCGTGCCGATCTCGAGGCCAGACGCGTTGATGCGGTCGCCCAGCATCAGCGCCCGGATCCGCAAGGTCGGCGCGGCCTCCTGCTTCGGCGATGTTGGCGCGGTGCCAACGGCGAGGTGATCGGCGTTCATGCAAGGTCTCTCCCGGGCAGCGAAACGTCGCCACGAAGCATTCGCGGTTAATACCGTCAGGATCGGCTTGTGCCGAAACATTCGGCAATATTACCAGCCCGCGCCTGACACATTCGGCCGCGATGACTCGCGGCAGTTTACCATCGCACGCCGAAGCCCCTTCCGAAAGTTGCACTCGGCAGCGCGACGGGTTTATGACAACATCATGCAACGCTACGCTTCTCCCGAAGTGCGGAAACTGAAGCCTCAATCATGCTGAGCGTCATCATTCCGACCGAAGGTGTCGAGCAGACCGCGGTCGCAACCCTGGCCGCGCTGGTGCCCGGCGCCACAGCCGGCGTAATCCGGGAAGTGCTTCTGGTCGACGGCACGCGCAACGGCGTCATCGAGCGCGTTGCCGACGTCGCGGGCTGCCGTTTCATCGGCTTCGAAGGGCACTCGCAAGGCGCTGCGCTCGCGGCCGGCGCGCTCCAGGCCCGATCGCCCTGGCTGATGTTCCTGCCTGCGGGCGCGGTGCTGGAAACGGGCTGGATCGAGGAAACCACCCAGTTCATCCAGGCCGTCGCCACCAGCGGCCGGGATCGTGCCGCGGTGTTCCGCTATGCCCGCTCGCCTTACGCAGATACCGCAGTGCGCGACGTTCTCTGGGCGGTGGCGCGCAGGCTCGTCGGTCCGCTCGGCGATCAAGGGCTGCTGATCGCGCGCGATCATTACGACCGGATCGGCGGATACCCGCCCCACGCCCGGCATTCCGAGGCGCGGCTGCTCCGGCGGCTCGGCCGGTCGTCCCGGACCATGCTGCGCAGCCGGATTGTCATGGTCGGCTGAAGCGATACTTGCCAACGTCAATCAATTAATTGACAATGGCAAATATCGAGGTGATCCCATGTTATCGACAGGTTCGTCATCAAGCGCCGTGGCCGAACAGGCTGCCGACGACCACGTCGCGGCGGTTCGCGCCTTCAACCGCTTCTACACCCGCAAGCTCGGTGTGCTCGACCAGCACCTCGGCAAGAGTCCGTTCTCGCTCAGCGAGGCGCGGGTGCTCTACGAGCTCGCCCATCGCGACGATCTTGCCGCAAAAGAGATCGGAAACGAGCTCGGTCTTGATCCCGGCTATCTCAGCCGCATCGTCCAGAGTTTCGACGAGAAGGGGCTGATCACGCGAAAGCCCCTGCCCGCAGACCGCAGGCAGTACCAGCTCAGCCTGACCGCCAAGGGCCGGCAGGCTTTCGCCAAGCTGAACCAGAGCTCGCAGAACGAGGTCGCCGCAATGCTGGCTCAGCTTTCGCCCGGCGATGCGACCCGGCTCACGCAAGCCATGGCGACCATCGAGGCCTTGCTAGAGCCACCTCGAAACCAGCCCGCGGCCGTCATGCTCCGCAGCCATCGCGTCGGCGACATGGGCTGGGTGATCTCCCGCCAAGGCGCCGCCTATGCCGCGGACTACAATTGGGACATCAGCTACGAGGCGCTGGTCGCCGAGATCTGCGCACAGTTCATCAGGAATTACGACGCTGCGCGCGAACACTGCTGGATCGCCGAGGCCGGCGGCGAGCCGGTCGGCTCGGTGTTTCTGGTCAAGGCCACGGACGAGATCGCAAAACTCCGCCTGTTGCAGGTGGAGAAGAAGGCGCGCGGCCTCGGCGTCGGCCGCGCACTCGTCGAGCAATGCATCCAGGGCGCCCGCGAGCGCGGCTACAGCAAGATGACGCTGTGGACGCAGAGCATCCTGGTCGCCGCACGCGGGATCTACAAGAGCGCGGGATTCAGGCTGGTGAAAGAAGAGAGGCACCACAGCTTCGGCGCCGATCTGGTCGGCGAGACGTGGGAGCTGGATCTCTAAATATCCTACAGCAAGCGAGATGCGCGTTGTGTCCAGCGGATGGATTGGTAACAAAACAGACCGGATGGATAGGTAACAATCGTTCATGGTTCGGTCCGCTGCGGCGCAGCGCTAGCGCAGCGCCGCAGCGTTGATGTTTTCTGATCGATGATGCCG